>QWCO01000023.1_pt1 | contig 203843 bp, 201 predicted proteins | sample 1972611 | NCBI WGS metagenome assembly QWCO01 (sample SAMN09866706, study PRJNA288562) | Human oral metagenome isolate term1_saliva, whole genome shotgun sequencing... | reverse complement strand
AACCGCCATCTCGGAATTGGACGAGGCAAAAGCCCTCATCAAAGAGCTGGAAGACAAAGTGAAACTCCTCACCGAGGAACTTAAAAAATACAAACAACTCAATAGAAAAAATACTTCTTAAAAAGCAATTAAAAACCCATTAAAAAAAGCGACTCAATCAACTTGGTCGCTTCTCTTTTTTTTGGACATTTCGTTTTGGCGATTATATATAATGCATAATACAAAAAAGAGAACCACATTTTTAGTGATTCTCTTATAAAATAATAAATTTATAAAAAGAGTATATCTAATCTAATAGATTATTTCCTAATAATTCCACATATCATTTTCCATCTCCAAAATAAGGTCTTTTATTCTATCACTTTCCTCCAACTGAGCATCAGCATCATTAGGGAAAAGGTCTTTGATATTCCCAGTACCTACACCTGTCCCAGACTTATAGATTACCGATGAAAATCTACGAGCATTTAAAATATCATCATAAGAAATATCCGAAGATAGATTTCTACCATTGAATACCACTGCATTTGCCAAAACCTCCCTTGCATCAGGATAGAATATCCAAAATAAGTCTATGTAGGCATCATCTTGTGCTATTGGCATTCCATCGGCTCCTACTTGCCCCATTGTGGTAGGGTCTTGTCCCATTGCTGCAATTCCCAAAAGTCGATATTTCATTTGAGAATCTCTCTTATCTATATACCACATTCCTTTTATTTTGATGAGTTTCACATCTTTGGATTTCACTTCATAGACATCGGTATATTCTTTCTTTTGGGCTTCGGTTAATGGCTTTCCTTGTTCATTCATTTTCTCTATCCCTGCGTTAGATAGGGTTGTATATCTCACTCTATTAGCAATAGACTCTGGGTTAAGGCGAGTTTGGAACATTTCGTCGTCATACACTTCTTTTATTTTCCCTGCGAGGATTGCATCATACAACACTTGGAATAGGGAACTATTCTTAGTAACCACCCCATCGGAGTTATGATATATTGGCTGATTGATTTTATCATTAAGGTCTATAACCTCCCATACCATCACACTTTTGAGTATATCTTTATCTTCTATGTAACCATATTTTAGAGGTTCTACCTTTACAGATACTACATTATCATCTATTTTTTCTTTATTTTCCTCTCTTAGTTTTCGAAATTCTTCTGGTGATTTTGCATTGAGGATACTTTGAGCAAATGTAAAACTCGATGCCAAAGCTAATAAACCACAAATTATCTTTTTCATTTTTATTTATTTAAAAATATTATTGAACATTGATGACCACCGCTGGGATTTTCTTCAAGCCTTGATTACCGATACCCGATGCAGAAGCATTAATATCATATACATAACAAATATCTCCTGATTTCAGTGTTTTAGCTACTGCTTCTACGGCACTTAAAGAATGCCCACTCACAGTGATAGCCGCTTTACCTGGCACTTTGAATTTGAAACTATTCACCGTGAAGGATACTGGCCAATCAAAATCCGGCATTGCTACGGATACCGTTTGATTTGGAATAGAAGATGCTGGCATACTCACTACATTTTCTCCACGAATCTGCCCCACTGGTGTAGGCAACCCTTTAATTCTAAAAGTAAAACTTTGAGAAATTGTCTGTCCTTTTGGCCCTTTTCCTGAAATAGTAACGGTAGTAGAAGTCCCTGCCCCTGGTGTTACCATCCATTTTCCATTACCGACCTTAGAAACACTCGCTCCACTTGCTGTAAGGGTTGTTTGGCTATTATCCGCTCCTAAAATAGACCCCGAAATAGGGTTTGCTAAGCCTCTATATAGCACCTGCATTTTCTCAGCTGCCAATAAGGCACCACTCTCAAAAGCAACTTCCTTAGACCCTGCAATTACTTTATATGTATGAGTAAAAGGCAATGAAATTACTTTACCAGAAGCATCTGTAAAAGACGCTGTTCCACTAAATTTCTGTTCTCCAACATTACTTGCGTTAAGGGTTTTGATACCCATACCATTCTCTACTCTATCCACTCCTGTAATGTTCAATCCATTTAATGAGTTGGAATAATTTCCTATCGCAACTTGTGCTACCTGAGGTTCTCCTTGTATAATTACCGTAGGAGCTGACACAATCGCTTGGAAAGCATTGAATTTGATATTAGCATCTACCTTTTCCATCAAGAAATTTGCTAAAACATCAGATTCTATATTTCTTGCTTCCGTTTGGATAATTTCTACATTTGCTAACGCTGCCACCAACGGCTGGTTATAAAATTTGCTAATCAACCAATCGGATTTATCTTTATTTGTGGTAACCAAAGATTTTTTAGCTCTTTCCACGACTTGCTTCATACGAGAATCTTTGGAAAAATTTGTAACGATATACTCTCGTAGAGCATTTATTTTACCAACTATTTCTTTGGCATTTTTGGTAGGTTTTCCCTCATTAGAATCCACAAAAAAATAGTGTGTCGATGCCTCTGTACTGTTTAAAGCATTAAAATCAAAATTTTTTGATTTATCATCAAAACCCGAGGTTTTTATCATCGCTTCTTTTGCTGTTTCTAACTTTTCCACCAAATCATTGATTTGTTTTTTCAACTCGCTGTATTGCCTGTATGCCTCCCCAAAGCTCTCTGGAGAATTCTGAGATTTTTGCTCTAAAATCTGCTCAAACAATCCATTTTTATCTTGTGTAAGTAACCTCGTTTCTTTCAAAGAACTCATCGTATCGTTATAGGATTTGATGATTTCTTGATCTATTTGCAACGCCAACATTGCAATGAAAACGATATACATCAAGTTTATCATTTTCTGACGAGGAGTTTCTTTTCCGTGAGCCATTTAAAAATTATTTTCTTATGTTAAACATCAATTATACAACTCCAAACTTTAATTTCAAAATATTATTTTAAAATTAAGATTTCATTGCATTTAGCATTCCTCCATAGACTTTATTCAAATTACTAATATTTGAAGTGAGTCCTTGAAGTTCTTCATTAAATTTCTCAGAATACTGAGCTGATTTTTGCAAATCGGCAACATATTTAGATTGATAATCTGATGAATTTTTTAAATTTTCCAACTGCAATGTATATAGTGCGTTTAGGCTTTCCATATTGGTTGTTGCTTTGTTTAGTTCCTCATTATATTTGCTTGTAGCATTGAGTACATCTACTGTTTTATTAATTTGCTCAACGGATGTTGATATTTTTTCTATTCCTCCTCTTAGATTTTCGAATAATGTAGCATCTATTTTAGCTTCAGCCAACATTTTATCCAATTTACTAGAGAGAGAAGCCTCCATTTCTTTTGTTTCAGCAACTTGGCTTACTACATTTTTTCTTGGTTTTGGTTGTGCATTAACATCTAATAGTTCTGGATAGACATTTTCCCAAGCATAGTTTTTTTCTTCTTTTGGCGGGTTGAATGCGTAAATTACAAAGATTACACACTCCACAATAAGTCCTGTACCAAGTACGAAAATGGGATTAACCAACCCTCCTAAGGTTGTGTGAGTCATTTTGAAAAATGCTCCTAAAATTACAATTGCTGCTCCTATTGAATAGACAAAATTTAAAATTGATTCTTTATTCATTTCTCTTTAAAAAATATGATTAATATTATGTCCAAAAATTCTCACAAATCAATTTTCAGCATTAATTTGCGAGAATTTATCATTTTATTTTGTAGTCTTTTTATATCTACCTGTTCCTTCTGGAATATCCTGTACTGTTCGGAAACCGATATAGCTTCGTGCGGAATCTTTTCTCTCCCAATCTCTATATCCTGTCATCAAGGCGTATCCCACATCTTTCCAAGAACCACCTCGAACTACTTTTTTCACTTCCTTATAGGCTTGGTTAGACAAATATGGATTCAATGTTGAGGAGAATTGATAAGTGGAATTGTTGTACGGAGATTCTGTCCATTCCGCTACATTTCCTGCCATATCATACAATCCGAATCCATTTTTAGGGAATTTTTTTACAGGAGCCGTGTAGGTATAGGTTCCTTTTCTCTCATTTTCTATATAAGACCCTCTTTTTGGTTTAAAGTTTGCAAGATAGCAACCTCTATCATCAATTAAATAAGGCCCCCCCCAAGGGTAAGTAGCATTTTCTTTACCGCCTCGTGCTGCATATTCCCATTCGGCCTCTGTTGGTAGGCGGAAAGCCATTGCTCTTTGTTTTTTCTTTTTCTGACTCTGATTATAGTCAGATTTAAATTTTGTTCTAAAATTACAATAAGCCCTTGCCTGCTCCCAAGTAACACCTACCACTGGATAATTTTTATATGCAGAATGCCAAAAATACCCATCATAAAGAGGTTCATTATAGGCATAATTAAAGTCTTTCAACCATACGGTAGTATCAGGATATACAGCTATGCTCATTTTTTTAAGATAAGAAGCATCTCTATTTTTATCCTTCACAGCAGATTCTACATCTTCCCATTGATATGCATATTTTATTTTAGACCAATCAATCACTCTTTCATTATTGATTCGTTTTTCTGCAGGGAGATACATAGATTCTACAATTTCCGCATACTCCACATTTGGGTAGTCATTGGTATTCCAATACAATGGTGCCGAATAATCTAATTTCTTACCCTCTCGGTTACCATCTCTTCCACCTTGTCCATCTAAGAACTCTTGATAAGGAGTTGCCGTAGCGTTTTTCTTTGATTGGTAAGCATATGGACTATCATCTCCCACTGCTTCGGCGAGTAAAGTTCTTGCTATGGAATCTCTTACATAATTTACAAAGAAACGATACTCGGCATTGGTTGTTTCAGATTCGTCCATAAAGAAAGAAGAAACCGTTACGGTTTTCAGAGGAGCTTTCTCTGGGGTATTCGTCATATCTTGGTCAGCAAGACCCATCACAAACGAACCACCAGGTATTGCTACCATCCCATAAGGTCTTTCAGCAACGAAAGACTGAGTCTTTTCTCTCGGTATTATTTCTCCTCGTGTCTTTGGTTTTCCAAATGAGCCACCTGCTCCACCTGAGGAACAAGATACTGCAACAATAGATGCAGAAAATAGTACTGGCAATATGTTTTTCATTCTAAAACTTTTCAATTTTTTGTATGAATATTTTTTACTCTAACAACTCTTCTAACGATTTTTTTGTCGGATTATTTCATAAATTTTTATTTTTCATAAAATCCCTTAGATTATCAATCATTCTCTAAAGAGTTTCGTTTTATAATAAGCAATTGTAAATCTGATATTTACAATACCAAATTTACAATTAAATCTATCTTACTCTACGGTTACTGATTTTGCTAAGTTTCTTGGTTGATCTACATTAGCTCCTCTATAAATAGCGATATAATATGCTAATAATTGCAACGGAATTGATGCAACGATTGGAGAGAAGCACTCGGAAGTTTCGGGTATTTCAATGATATAATCTGCCATTGAAGAAACTTGCTCATCTCCCTTATTTACTACGGCGATTACTTGTCCTTTTCTCGCTTTTATTTCTTGGACATTACTTACAATCTTATCGTAGTGTCCTTTCTTCGGAGCGATGATTACGATTGGCATATTTTCATCTATCAAGGCGATAGGCCCGTGTTTCATTTCGGCTGCGGGATAACCTTCTGCATGGATATAAGAAATCTCTTTTAATTTCAATGCTCCTTCTAATGCTGCTGGGAAATTGTATCCTCTACCCAAATACAAGAAGTTTGGTGATTCTACGAAATTCTTAGCAATTGATTTTACATATTCGTGGGTAGATTCTAATACCTTTTCTATTTTCTTTGGTATAGCATCTAACTCGGTAATTAATTTCATAAAATCTAAATTACTAAGATTTCCATTATGTTTCCCTAATTTAAGAGCCAACAATGACAAAATCGTAAGTTGAGCCGTAAATGCCTTTGTGGAAGCAACTCCTATCTCTGGCCCTGCGTGAGTATAAGCCCCCGCATCCGAAAATCTCGCAATAGAAGAATCTACTACATTACATATACCAAAGACAAATGCTCCTCTTTCCTTAGCAAGTTTAATGGCTGCCATCGTATCGGCTGTCTCTCCTGACTGAGAAATAGCTATTACAATATCCTTGTTTGTAATAATTGGATTTCTATATCTAAACTCCGAAGCGTACTCTACCTCAACAGGGATTCTTGCATATTCCTCTATGAGATACTCCCCTATGAGACCTGCGTGCCAAGATGTACCACAAGCAACAATGATTATTCTCTCCGCATTTCGGAATCGCTCCAAATGGTCCCAAATCCCAGCCATCTTGATAATACCCTCATCAACCAAGAGACGACCTCTCATCGTATCGTGAATAGATTTTGACTGCTCAAAAATCTCCTTTAACATAAAATGTTCGTAACCTCCTTTCTCTATCTGTTCTAAGCTCAATTTAAGTTCTTGAACCACAGAATTTACTCTCTCATTGCTTTCTATGGAACGAATTTCTACACCCTTTTCTAAAGATATAGTTGCCATATGCCCCTCTTCAAGATAGATAGCTTCTTTAGTAAATTCTACAAAAGGAGATGCATCAGAAGCGATAAAATATTCATTCTCACCAAGACCGATAGCCAGTGGCGAACCTAATCTTGCTACAACCAAAAGATCAGGAAAATCTTGGTGCATCACGGTAATAGCATAAGCTCCATAAACTTCATTTAGTGCTAATCTTACGGCCTCAGGGAAAGAAATTGTTCCATCTAAATCCATAAAATATTGAATAAAATTAACCAATACCTCAGTATCAGTCTCGGATTGGAAGGTAAATCCTTTCTCGGTAAGCATTGTCTTGATTGTATCATAATTTTCAATGATACCATTATGCACTAACGCTATTTTTCCATTATTAGAAAGATGCGGGTGGGAGTTTCTGTCGCTTGGCACTCCGTGTGTTGCCCATCGGGTGTGTCCCATTCCTATTTTTGAGACACCCTTTAGACCAGAGGATATATTCACCAAATCCTCCACCTTTCCTTTAGTTTTAGCAACTTCAAATTTTTCAGATTTATTATCAATCACAATACCAGCACTATCATAGCCACGATATTCTAACCTTCTAAGTCCGTTAATTACTATATCATAAGCGTCTTGAAATCCTGTATATCCTACAATTCCGCACATAATCTATTTGTATTTTTATTATTTCTTACTATAATCTACTATTAATTTTGCACCACTTGTGCTACCTGCATTAGTTCCTACCAACACCACTCGTTGCTGAGAGTATATTCTATTATCTACTATTCTATGATACCCTACTGGCAGATTTTTTTGGCTATTAAGATAGTTACCTAACTTCACTACTAAACTTTCATTAGGAGCAGATTTTTCTACTACATTTTTCAACATATTGGTAACATCAATATCATAATAAGCCCCTTTATTACCTAAATTATGCGGTTTTACGAGTGCATAATTCCCATTATTTGCGAACACATTTATATCTGACAAGAAATTATATAATGGTGTACCATCGGATTTATTTTGACTTGTAGCAACGGTAAAAGTTCTCGGCTGAGATAGGCTATTATCATTTGTATCATCTACATAGAAACGCAATTTTGCCGATAGAATACCTATTTTTTCTTTTTGATATTTTTCTTTAAGTTCAGTAATGGTTTCGTCTTTTATTTTCACACCTAAATTAGCACCTCCCATACCTTGAAGATAGATTTTCGGGTCTCCTAAGGTAGTATTAATTGTAGCTTTTGCATTTCCCCAAGCCGAACCCGTTCTATCGTATTTTATACTGCTAAAACTTGGATTATCCTCACTAAGATTCAAGGTGTATTTAGCCTGCTCTCGCTTAGTTTTGCCATCACTTACCACATTTTTAGTATAATAAATTGTAATATCTTCTTTTTTAGGAATACCCAATTTCATTAGATAGCCATTGTCTCCATCTACAGATATTTTTAAACCTTTAATATATCTAATAAAATTTGCTAGGTTAGCCAAATCAGAAGAACCCTTCTTATTTATTATATTCTTCGTAAAGAAATCATTATTTAATTTTATACGAATAGTTGGCAAACTAGAATACAGAATAGCTCTATCATTATCTTTGGTAATTTCCACTGATGATACACCACCATTAAAAGAATAACTTGCTAACTCCTCACCTTCGTTGATTACCTTATTAGAGTAAATAACACCTGATGTAGAACCTAAAAAATTCGTAATAGCATGTACTTTAATTGTCATATTAGCATTAGAATTTCCATATTTATAGACTGGGTAAGTTCTCTTTATCATCTTGGCATCATTCCCTTGATACTTATAATTTTCATCATAGGTAGTAGTCACCTCCTCCGAAGCATTATATTTTGGTCTAAGAGCAAGTACTACGGAATCCACAATAGGATTTTCTCCAAAATCTGGTGCATAAGACGACAGCCTTAACTGAGATACAAAAGACACATTTTGCTTCCCAAAATTATCATCTTGATATGCTCCCAAGACGATAGAGTCTTTCCTTATAGCCTCCGCTATTCTTCCATCAGCTCGAAGACTATCGTTATTATCAATATTATAAGCAATAACATCTCTGGTAAAATCTCCAATCAATGCCACATCATTCTTATTAAGTAATTGATATCCGAGATTGTCTGCTTCACTCTCACAGCTTAGTAAAAACGCACCTCCAGACATCATTGTCACAATAGTAACAATTCTATTAATCTTTTTAATCATCTTTATTAAATTATTAAATGAGACTTTATATTATACATATGCCTCACTGATAGAATCAGGGTCTATATAATCTTTCTTATTCCCGGCAGATTGTTCATAAATAGCCTCTATATCACCCTCTAAAAACTCATCACCCTTCACTACCACATCTACCAATTCCATAGCATCACCCACGAAGTACTGACTCTTATTATACTCCAAGGCTTTTAGATTTTTTATCTTATCAAATGCTAAGACTTCTTCTATTTTCTCATTAAAAACCACTTCTGGCTCATTATAAACGGACATCACCAACTTTGTATTACTGAAATAGTAATCTTTTTTATAGAAATTTTTTAGATAAATAGGGATAAATGACGCCATCCATCCACTGAAATGGATAATATCTGGTACCCAATTAAGTTTTTTGATAGTCTCTATCACCCCACGTGCAAAAAAAACTGCTCTCTCATCATTATCTTCAAAAAATGCTCCATTCTCATCGGTGTAGTATGCTTTTCTGTTAAAATATTCATTATTATCAATAAAATACACCTGCAACCTCTCACCTGGCAGAGATGCCACTTTGATGATGAGCGGTTGGTCAAGATCATTAATAATCACATTCATACCCGACAAGCGAATCACTTCGTGTAATTGAAATTTTCTTTCACTTACAAAACCAAATTTTGGCATAAAAACCCTAACATCATTCCCCTCACGATGCATTTTGAGAGCCATTTTATTCACGCTAGCTCCCATATCGCTATCTTCTTGGTAAGGAAAAATTTCGGTTGTTACAAATAGAATTCTTTTTTGATCCGCCATAATACTTTCTTAATTTTTTGAATATATTTTAGTGCAAAGTTACAAAAAATAAATAAGGTAGAGAATTTTTATTCCCTTTCCTAAATGTTATTTTTCTAAATAAGTTTTTTATCAATATTTCTAACTAAAAAAAATAAGTATCAAAAAATCATCATAACTTATAAAAATTACACAAACTTTTGGTTTTTATCCTTATATTTCCTTTCAATTTATTATCTTTGCCAAAACAAAATAAATGAAGTATAATAGAATTCTCCTAAAACTTAGTGGGGAAGCCCTAATGGGAAATAAACAATACGGAATAGATACCGATAGGCTTAATGAATACGCCAATGAAATAAAAAAAGTAGTGGATTTGGGGTGTGAAGTAGCCATCGTAATCGGTGGTGGTAATATATTTCGTGGTTTAGCAGGTGCCGCAAAAGGAATGGACAGAGTACAAGGCGACTATATGGGAATGCTCGCTACCGTAATCAACGGTATGGCTCTACAAGGTGCTTTGGAAGATGTAGGTATCAAAACAAGACTACAATCTGCCATAGAAATGGATAAAATAGCAGAGCCATTCATCAAAAGAAAAGCAGTGAGACACTTAGAAAAAGGTAGAGTTGTGATTTTTGGTGCAGGAACTGGGAATCCCTACTTCACTACCGATACAGCTGCAACTCTAAGAGCTATAGAAATAAATGCTGACGCTATACTAAAAGGCACTCGCGTAGATGGCATCTATGATAGCGACCCAGAAAAAAATGCTAATGCCGTAAAATACAATTCCCTAACTTTTGAGGAAGTATTCAAAAAAGACCTTAAGGTAATGGATATGACAGCTTTTACCCTTAGCCACGAAAACAAATTACCTATCATCGTTTTTGACATGAATAAGGAAAATAATCTATTCAAACTCATTCAAGGAGAGAATATCGGAACTGTGGTAGATTTGTAACTATAAAATTTTTAATCATCTAATTCTAAATATCTAATGGACGAATTAAATTTAATCCTCAACTCAGTAAAAGACGAAATGCAATCAGCATTGAAACACCTTGACCATGCATTTCAAAAAATCCGTGCAGGGAGAGCTTCTACAGCTATGGTGCAAGATGTAATGGTAGAATATTATGGAGCCCCTACCCCACTAAACCAAGTAGCCAATGTATCCATCCCTGATGCTATGACTATATCTATACAACCTTGGGACAGAACAGCTATCAATGCTATAGAAAAAGCTATCATCATCTCTAACCTCGGGTTTGCCCCATCTAACAATGGTGATACCATCATCCTGAATGTACCACCACTCACCGAGGAAAGAAGAAAAGAACTTGCTAAACAAGCAAAAGCTGAGACTGAACAAACAAAAGTTACCATCAGAAATGCTCGCCAAGATGGAATGAAAGAACTAAAAAAGTTAGACGGAATCTCCGAAGACCTAATAAAAGATACCGAGGCGAAAATACAAACCCTCACTGATGATTTCGTGAAAAAATCCGACGAAGTACTTAAAATAAAAGAAGCCGAAATAATGAAGGTATAAAAACGAAACTTCACTCTCTTTACTGGAGTGAAGTTCTTTATTTTATGAATAGATGGAGGTATTTGGGAGTTGTCTTTTCAAATATGAAATTTCCTCCGACGAAACACCAGTATCAGTCAAGTTAAGCGAAGTAAGTTGCTTCAACTCCGATAGAGGTCTAATATCTTTTAGCGAATTGTCTGAAAGATTCAACCATAGTAATTTATTCAGTTTAGCTAATGGAGTAACATCTGTGATTTGATTACTACTAATATCCAAATTCACCAATTCTATAAGATTTTCCAAAGGCGACACATCAGTTATTTTATTCCACGCAATTTCAAGTTCCTGTATCTCAATAAGTTCTCTTAACGGACTAATATCTTGTATCTTATTCTCCGATAAATTCAGTTCACGGAGATTTTTTAGAGCGGTAAGGGAATCTATTAACTCTATATCATTCGCTTGTAAATCCACCCAAATTAAATTGTTGTGATACTGAAAATCAGGGATTTCACTTACTATCTTTGTTTTATCTTCACAATAATATTTCAGGCGAATAATATTTAAAACTCGCTCTAAATCGGAATTTTGTTGTAGTTCCGTAGTTCCTTTTTCGGAAATTACCTCATCATTATAATTTTTCTTTACCTCCTCTGGGAAATAAATATGAGCGGTAAAAATTCGTTTCCAAGTATCACTGAGAGCATCCCACCATACCCTGTGTTGTTCTAAAATTTCCATATTTAATCTACTTTTCTAAATTTACAATTCTTTAATAAAACAATACTCGCCATTTTGGTATTTTGCTATAATATGTCGCAACCCATTAGACAAAATAATTATCTCTGCCTTCAAAACAGAGTTATATCGGGCAATTTGCTCAAATGTTTTTTCAGTTAATTTTATATGTGGAGCCTTGCATTCTATTAGGATTTTAGGCTCTGTTTTTTCGGTTACTAACAAGTCCAAGCGTTTAATCAATTTATTGATTATCAACTTCTTTTCTACAATAATAGCTGTAGAACTATAACCTCTATCCTCCAATAAATAATGTACCCAATGCTGGCGAACCCACTCCTCTGGAGTCAATAAAAACCAAGATTTTCTAAGGATATCATAAATAAAAAAACTATCTTTGCCTTGTCGTATTTTTAGATTATACGGAGAATTAAAATTTAACTTAGGTAGCTCCATTATTATGAAAGATTTAGATTTACTTGTCAAAAATATTAAAAATAATCAATTACTCCCAATTTATTTCTTCCACGGAAAAGAACCTTATTATATAGACCTTTTAGTTAATGAATTAAAAAACAATGTTTTAACAGAAGAAGAAAAAGCCTTTAACCTAACTGTTATCTATGGAAAAGAAACCACCTATGCCGATATTTTTTCTATGGCTTATCAATATCCGATGGGAGGAGACAGACAGATAATCATCGTAAAGGAAGCACAAGAAATTCCCTATAAGAACAAAGAAAACGACGAAAAGGCCATCATAAAATACGCAAAAAATCCCGCTCCTTTTACCATTTTGGTTTTTGCTCACAAAAAATCTGAATTAGATGGAAAAAAAAAGGCTCTCAACGAGGCTCTGAAGCCTTACTTATTCTTATCAGAACCTATAAAAGATTGGGAACTACCAAAAAAAATAAAGACAGAAATTGATAGACTTAAAATAAAAACTACTCCAAATATTCCTAACCTTTTAGCCGAATATCTGGGGAATGACCTTTCGAAAATATACAATGAATTAAATAAAATAAAAATTCTCATCAAAGATAATGAAATATTTGATGAAAAATTAGCAGAAAAATATATCGGTATAAGCAAAGAATACAATAACTTTGAACTGCAAAAAGCTATCACTACGAAAGATTTGAATAAGGCCTATAAAATCATTTATTTTATGGGAAAAAATAAAAAAAATGAAAAAAATAGCGTAGATGGGTTGTTTTCATTACTATTCAATTATTTCGCACAACTCATTACATATCATATACTTACAAATAAAACACCGACTAATGTAATGAAAGAACTCAACATAAAACATGCTAACTTCGTAAAAGATTACGAAACTTCTGCGAGGCTATTTCCGCTAAAACAATGTACAAAAGTAATCTCTATTCTCCGAAATATTGATATGAAATTCAAAGGGGTAGGATGTAGAACTACCTCTGACTCTTACAAAGAACTTTTAATAGAATTAGTCTATAAAATTATCAATTGTAACGAAATACAAGTAAAATAAAAAATTCTTATATTTGCTAAAAAATTGAATAAAATGGAACAAAATATTTTAGATTGTGTAATCATAGGCTCTGGCCCTGCGGGATACACATCAGCAATCTATACTGCGAGAGCCGACCTAAAACCTGTATTATTTACTGGACTTGAACCTGGCGGACAACTCACCACTACTACAGAAGTGGAAAACTTCCCTGGTTATCCTGATGGTATCACAGGCCCTCTATTGATGGAAGATTTGAAAAAACAATCCCTAAGATTTGACACACAAATTATTCCTGAAATGATTACAAAAGTAGAATTCTCAAAAGAACGAGGTGGAATTCATAAACTTTGGGCAGGTGATAAAAAAATCTTAGCAAAATCCGTAATTATTTCCACTGGTGCTTCGGCTAAATATTTAGGTCTTGAAGACGAAAAAAAATACTCTGGAGGTGGTATTTCGGCTTGTGCAACTTGTGATGGCTTTTTCTATCGTGGAAAAGAAGTAATCGTCGTAGGAGGTGGAGACACAGCTATAGAAGAAGCTACTTATTTAGCTAAATTATGTAGCAAAGTTACACTCTTGGTAAGAAGAGGTGAGTTTCGTGCATCAAAAGCAATGGTTCATAGAGTAAATAATACGCCAAATGTAGAAATAAAACTATTCCACGAACTCATTGGTATTGAAGGAGAAAATAATTTAGTGGAACGAGCCGTGGTTATCAACAATCAGACGAAAGAAATTTCTAAAATTAATGTACTTGGAATATTTATCGCTATCGGACACAAACCAAATACCGATATTTTCAAGGAACAACTTAATCTTGATGAAAATGGATACATAATCACCGAAGCTGGAAATTCTAAGACTAATATACCAGGAGTTTTTGCGGCAGGAGATGTAAAAGACCCTAACTATAAACAAGCCATCACCGCAGCAGGAAGTGGTTGTATCGCAGCTCTTGATGCTGAAAGATATTTAGCGGAATTGGGCTAATTATTATTAACTTGATTTAGTAAAAAGTAGATGGGGGATTTCTATCTACTTTTCGTTATTTTTTTCACTTTTTCACAAAATGGTTGTAATATCACTCATTCTTAGCGTGTTGATAGGAGTATTTGCAGGTAGCTTTTTTAATAATAATGAAAGTTTTACAAAAAAATTACTGATTGTAAGTGCTGGATTTTTAATTATGATATGCTTTCAGGAACTATTTCCGAGTATATACAGTTATAAAAATCATGACATCGGACTTTATGTAATCTTGGGAGTTATCCTTCAAATGTTCTTAGAGAACCTTACAAAAGGATTTGAACACGGACATATCCATCATCACGAGGAGGAAAAGCAACAAATATTACCGATAGCATTGATGATAGGATTATTTATCCATGCATTCATAGAGGGAATTCCCTTGGCAAATGACCATCGTCACGGACACGGATTTTTGGATTCATATCTATTGGGGATTTTGGTACATAATATTCCTATTTCGTTTGTGTTGGGAGCATTTCTATTTAATAGAAAAAAAAAGAAACTTATTCCTATGATTATTGTGGGGTTATTTTCGCTATCCTCTCCTATGGGAATGTTCCTAGGGAAATATATAGACAATTCTATACATCCTTATTTTTTGGCGTTGGTAGGTGGAATTTTCATACATATTTCTTCTGTAATTATCTTTGAGAGCAACAAAAATCACAAGATGGATTGGCAGAAAATCATTTTAGTTATGTTTGGTATCAGCTTAGCTTACTTTTCCCATTTGGAACATCATCATTAATTAAAAAAAATAAAAAGACTACTCCTTTTTGGAATAGTCTTTTTTTTAGGCTCTTTATATTATTAGATATGAATTACTTCTCCATAGGCAGCAGCCACTGCTTCCATCACCGCCTCTGAAATTGTTGGGTGTGGGTGGACAGACTTAAGTATCTCATGTCCCGTAGTTTCTAATTTTCTTGCTACTACTGCCTCTGCAATCATATCAGTTACCCCATCACCTACCATATGGCAACCGAGCCATTCTCCATATTTAGCATCAAAAATCACTTTAATGAATCCATCTACATCACCATTTGCTGTTGCTTTTCCTGATGCAGAGAATGGAAATTTACCTACTTTTATTTCGTAACCTTTTTCTTTTGCTTGTTTTTCAGTAAGTCCAACAGACGCTACTTCTGGATGGCAGTATGTACATCCTGGGATATTTCCATAATCGATAGTCTCTGTGTGTAGTCCTTTAATTTTTTCTACACAAGTAATACCTTCGGCAGAAGCAACATGGGCAAGTGCTTGAGTCGGGATAACATCACCAATAGCATAGTATCCTGGCACATTTGTTTGATACCATTCATCTACCAATACTCTACCTCTATCAGTTTTAATACCAACTTCTTCAAGGCCAAGATTTTCAATATTTGCTTGGATACCTACTGCTGAAAGTAAGATATCAGCTTCTAATACTACTTCTCCTTTTTCTGTTTTCACTTTTGCTTTTACACCTTTACCAGAGGTATCTACGGACTCTACGGAAGATTTAGTCATAATTTCAATACCTGCTTTTTTAAGTGATTTTTCCACATGTTTAGATACCTCCTCATCCTCTATAGGTAAGATATTTGGCATAAATTCCACAATCGTTACTTTTGTACCCATTGTGCTATAAAAATCTGCAAACTCTACTCCAATAGCACCAGAACCTACTACAATCATAGATTTCGGTTGTTCTGGAAGAGTAAGTGCTTGTCTATATCCTATTACCTTTTTACCATCTTGCGGAAGATTTGGCAATTCTCTTGAGCGAGCACCTGTCGCTAAAATAATATGATTAGCTTGGTATTCTTTTGTTTTACCCTCTGCATCTACTACGGAAACTTTCTTACCTGCTTTGATTTTTGCAGTTCCCATAATCACATCTACTTTATTTTTTTTCATCAAAAATTGGATACCACCACTCATTTTAGAGGCTACTCCACGGCTTCTTGCTACTACTTTTGAGAAGTCAAAACTTGGGTTCTCTACCTTATTTAAACCGTATTCTTCTGCATGTTGAAGATACTTAAACACATGTGCCGATTTCAAAAGTGCCTTTGTAGGGATACATCCCCAATTAAGGCAAATACCCCCAAGATTTTCTCTTTCAATAATCGCTGTTTTGAAGCCCAACTGAGCTGCTCTAATCGCGGTAACATATCCACCAGGACCTGCTCCGATGACAATAATATCGTAATTCATTTGATTAAATTTTTATGCGAATTTACATATTTTTTTTTATTTAAATACCATTTTGCACTTTTATTTTTATTTTTTGTTTGATATTGATTTTTTAACACTCTAAAAATCAAAATAAACGGATTCTATCACTGAAAAATTTTGATGATAACTGATCCTAAAAATAGAATAAAAATGATACAAATAATCCCCAAAATAGCTATTATCCATTTCAGTATTTTTATAATTTTGGCAAGTTTTTTATTCGTCTCATTTGTATACCCTTGCACTAAATTTATCATTCCAAGAGTTACAACGAAAAAATCATCTACCCAACCTATTGCAGGCATATCAGGAATAATATCAATAGGATTAAATACATATATCAAGGAAACCAGCAACTGTATCCACTCAATGATATGTTTCTTTTTCTTAACATCACTCATATGTTTAGGTCTCTTTTGGGATTAAAAAGATAAATTATGAAAAATAAAATCAAAGAAACCCCAAGTAAATATTGGTAATAATGGTCATAATTATAGGATTCTATATTTATTTTGAAGGTATTTTTTTGATTTTTTGCGAAAGATATAATTTCATTAATTGAACCATCCAGATTATTACCATCAATATATATGCCACCTGTCTCCTGTGCAATATCTTTTAATGTTTCGGGATGCATGGCACTGATGATAGTTTCTCCTAAATTATTACTTTTTTTATACCCCATCAATTGTCCATAGTAGTACTCTGGTATAGGAGCTCCATCTTCGGTTCCAATACCAATTGTTGCCACTTGAATTCCCTCTTCTTTTGCTAAATCAATAGTTTTCTGTTTCATATTTTCATTATCTTCACCATCACTGATAATTATTACTTGACGAGCGTCTTTTGGGGTATTTTGGAATTTTTCTACAGCAACTTTCATAGCCTCCAAAAAATCAGTTCCTTGCACCTTAATAGATGTTGTCTCTATACTATTGACATAATTTTCTATTGCAGAAATATCCGTTGTTAGAGGCATTATGGAACGAGCTTCTCCTGCAAACAGAATCACCCCCACTCTACTTCCGCTAAGCTTCGGAAGTGTATTACTGATGATATTTTTAGCCTGAGTTAGTCTATTTTCGGAAATATCTTCGGTACTCATTGAGTTGGAAACATCAAGTAAAAAGATAATATTATTCGTGTGTTGTTGAGTCTTTATTTTCTCTTTTCCTCCTAATAAGTCAAGCATTGAAAAGACTAAAAACAATATTGCTACCAGATACAAGGATGGTATCATTTTAGAAAACAAATTTTGTTTTATAAAAAATTTATCTCTAAATTTTTCATCAGCAAATTTTGTTTTACCTATCTTTTCCCATCGTATGAAATAGGCTATCACACCACCTAAAAGAGGTAATAATAATAGTAACAAAAGGTAATATTTATTAGATATATGCATATTAATCTATTGTTTTTTTTATACAATTCGTTTGAAAACAATCCATCTCAATAAGGCATCAAAAAGCAAGACCAATAAAGAAAACCACAAGAACTTTCCAAAAAATTCTTGGTACTGATAATTAGTCTGAGCCCTCAATTTTGATTTCTCTAATCTATCAATCTCACTATATACTTTCTCTAAACTATCATTAGAAGTAGCACGAAAATACTTTCCTCCTGTCATTCTCGCAATATCAGATAAAACTTTATCATCTATCTTCACTTCTGTTTCGGAAAAAATCAAATCACCAAACATATCTACCTCTGTAGGCATCAATGCATATCCATTTGTACCAATACCAATAGTATAAACCTTTATACCACTACTTTTTGCAAGTTCGGAAGCCACCATTGGAGGAATTCCGTTTTGTATGGTATTCACTCCATCAGTCATCAGAATAATGATTTTCGACTTTGCCTTGCTATCTTTCAAGTGGCTTACTGCAACCGCCAAACCATCTCCAATGGAGGTTCCCGATTCGAGTTCCATTGGGTCAAGATGGGCTAACTCGGTATCCAAGACCTGATGGTCAAAGGTTACGGGTACCTTTGTAACTGCCTCGCCTGAATAAGTTACCAACCCTATTCTATCATTAGGTCGTTTTTTAACAAAATCCCTCGCTATTTTTTTTAAGGCTTCTAATCTATCTGGCTCCAAATCCTTTGCTAACATACTCAATGAAACATCTACCGACAACATAATATCTACTCCTTTGGTATCGTCTCTCTCCTTCAATACGGTGAAGGTTCTTGGCCGTGCCATAGCAATTATCAGCCCCAGCAAAATAAAATATTTTGTAAGACTCAAAGCAACGAATACCAAACGAACACCGCGATTCGGAGTTAATCCATTCGTAGTAGATAACTTCAAAGTTGTTTTTCTTTTTCTTATTAAATCTCTTATTATCAAAGGAATAAACAACAAGAACAATCCCAAAAATAACGGCGAATGAAACTCAAAATTTTGCATTTTTCCTAGAATTTAACTTTTTCTCAAATTTTCAAATTCTATATCTTTCACAGAATTTTTAACTATCCTTTTAGTATCATCAAAATCATTCTGCATCGTGGTAGAATTTGGATATATTTTAGCAAATTTCACCCTATCTCCACGCTGAAAAATCGAGCTTATAACCACCTCATTTTCATTGGATATACTACTACTTTCTTTCATAAAATCAATAAGATCGTCCGTAAGTAACACATCTGCAGGTATCTGATACTGCCTTATAAGAAAATCTCGAAGAATATCCAATAATTCCACATAAAAAGCTCGAAAATCCTCCTGTTTGATATAATTTTTACTACCAAGTGCCTCCAATTTTTTCAGAGTAATGTTGGTATTTCTCACTGGCTCCGAAAGTTGTTTCTTTCCATATTTTATAAAATAAACTACCAAAATAACCACACCAATAGCCAACAAAACACCCAAGATATACCACTTATAAATCTCCCAATAATCCAAAATATCCAGCGAAACCGACTTATTCGCCATTATATCGTTTATTTCCTCATTCGGGTGGGCAGTATTTTCAGCATGTATTTCATAGGGAATTGTCATCAAACTCTCATCCCCAACAATTACTTCAATGGCAGGAATTTTGAATGTTCCTTCCTCAAAAATTTGGAATCTTACAACTCTCTCATAAGTATCTTTTGTTACCTCAATACTATCACTCAGTACCTCAAAATGATATGGCAGTAATTTATTTTTTGGGGAAATATGTACTCTTCTTCCTTGTAAATCATCAATTTTTAAGATATAACTATCCACTTCCCCCAAACCTACTTTTTGTTTTTCGACCTGAGTAGAAAGCGTTTGCGAAAATCCTAAAACACTGAATAGCAAAAACATCAGCACCAAGATATCCACTCTATTTCCTAAAAATCTGCTGTATCTCTCTGGTATAATCATCTCCTATTTTTAAGTGTAAAAAATTAGCCGAAACATTCTCAAAATCTTGCTTCAATTGACGCATTTTCTGTCTATGATATTCTTTAAATTCATATCGTTTCCGAGCGTTATTCGTATTCAGCCAAACTTCCTCTCCCGTCTCTGCATTTACAAAAAGCGTATAGCCTATATTAGGTATTTCCTCGTCTTTCTCATCAGTAATTTGTATCCCCAACAATTCATATTTTTTAGAGGCCATCTTGATGTTTTTTTCATTATAAGAACAATCAAAATCCGAGAAAATCACAACATAAGATTTCTTCTTAAAAACATTCATTAGGTACTCTAATGCTCCATCAAAATCTATCTCAGTAGGAACGAAATCTGCCGATAAAATATGCGACAAAATAGATAAAATATGCTTTCTACCTTTCTGTGGCGGTACTACCTTGTATATCTTATCTGCAAATAATATTAGCCCAACTCTATCATTATTCGCTACTGCCGAAAGACCTATACTGGCGCAAATTTCTGCCACAAAATCCTTCTTCAAAGCTGTGCGAGTGCCATAATCCATCGATGCTGAAATATCCACCAAGAGCATCACTGACAACTCACGCTCCTCTTCCATAATCTTCACAAATGGTTCTTGGAAACGAGCCGTTTTATTCCAATCAATACGACGAATTTCATCTCCAAACTGGTAGGCACGAACCTCTGCAAAGGTCATCCCCTGCCCCTTGAATTTTGATTCGTACTGCCCTAAAAGATTCACTCCCAACCTACGACGAGAGCGAATTTCTATCTGTTTTATTTTTTTTATAATATCTTTTAATTCCACTTTAAAAACTATTGAAAATTCCTTTCAAATTATATTTTTTAGATACTTCCTCTATTATTTTTCAACTATTTTCAGTATTTTCTTTTAGTTTTCGCCTGAGATACTCTATTTCTTTACGATATTGCGAAATTAATTCCCTTTGTGTGGCTATCATTTCAATATATATGTTATTTTCGTTTATTTTGTCTTGAGAGTAGCTATCAAGACTATTCATATTATTACTATTTGTGTTGTTAGTAGCATCATTGTGATGGTGGTTGAGCATTTCGCCCTCACCAGTAAGAAGCCACTTCGTGTTTAATTGCGGATAATTTTGTTTTATTTTATTTATCATATTTTTTGAAAATGGCACCCTACCGTTTATTATTTGTGAAAAACTTGATTCATTGTAACCTAGAACTTGCCTCATCTCATTTTGAGATGTTATGATATTTTGAGCTTTCAAATAAGCTACCGCGTATTTCATTCTATTTTTAAAGTCCATAATTATAATTTTTCTTACTGATTTTCATATGGTTATATTTTAATATAAAAAAATCATGTAAAAACTTGTATTATGTATGTATTTAAACAAAATTAGAACACTCTATGGAGCTTTTATTTTCCCTAAAATTTCATCTACAATTTCCTCTGTCGTCATATTTTCTGCATCTGCCTCAAAAGTGAGACCAATACGATGGCGAAGAACATCTTTGGCAACAGATTTTACATCCTCTGGTATCACAAAAGAGCGATTTTTTAGAAAAGCATACACACGAGAGGCAATGGCAAGGTTAATAGTTGCCCGCGGCGAAGCACCAAAACTGATATAATTTTTGAACTCCGAAAGTCCATATTTTTCAGGAAAACGAGTTGCAAAAACCATATCCAAAATATATTTTTCTATTTTTTCATCAAGATAAATTTCATTGATGAGTTGTTTCGTTTCAATAATATCTTGTATAGACACTACTTGTTGCACCTTTGGTTGGTGTGCTGTAGAAACCATTCTCATAATTTCCCTTTCATCCTCAAAATCAGGGTATTCTATCTTGCATTTGAGCATAAATCTATCCGACTGAGCCTCTGGCAGAAGGTACGTCCCCTCTTGGTCTATTGGGTTTTGTGTAGCCAAAACTAAAAATGGCTTTGGCAAAGGCATCGTCTCATCACCTATGGTTACTTGCTTCTCCTGCATCGCCTCTAAGAGGGCTGACTGTACCTTAGATGGTGCCCTATTTATTTCGTCGGCTAATACAAAATTTGCAAAAATTGGTCCTTTTTTAATAGTGAAATCATTATCACGAATATTATACATCATCGTTCCTACAACATCAGCAGGGAGCAAATCTGGAGTGAATTGTATTCTTGAAAACTCCCCTTGCACTGCCTCAGATAGTGTCTTAATAGCCAAAGTCTTTGCTAGCCCTGGCACACCTTCTAGTAGAATATGTCCATTTCCTAACAACCCTATCAAGAGGCGTTCTACCATATATTCTTGTCCTATGATGGCTCTATTAATCTCTCGTTTTAATCCCAAAAAAAGGCTATTTTGGGTCTGTATCCTTTCGGTGAGTTGCTTCAAATCTTCAGCTTGATTGATACCTTCCATAATTCTTTATTTTTTAAAGTATTAGAATTTTTTTGTAAAATTGCAATAATTAGACGGATAATACAAATATGAAATAGTAATTTTTAGTTAAAAAATGTTAAAGAAAACTAAGATAATATTTCTATAATACATTCCAATACTAAAATTAATTTTTATAAGTTAAAACATCTATATTTTAGAATAATGAACTATCACTTTAAGGCACATTTACAAATTAGAGAAAATCTATTAGATACTCTGGAAACCACCTCTTTGGAGGAACTTACCTTAATCCCTGATGGGTTTAATAATAATATTTTTTGGAATATCGCCCATTGTGTAGCAACCCAACAACTATTGCATTATTATCTAAGTGGAAACCCATTCCGCGTAAATGAATATTGGGTGAATAATTATAAAAAAGGAACCCTACCGAGTCTTTCGGTATCGCAAGACGATATACAAAACCTAAAATTTCTATTGATTGAGACCTCCAAACTATTAGTTAGCGACTATGACGAGGGACTGTTTGACGACTACTCGCCCTACTCCACAAGTTTTGGATTAGATTTGAAAAAGATACAAGATGCTATCGTTTTCAATAATATCCACGAGGGATTACATTATGGCTATATTATGGCTCAGAAAAGAGCAATTTTGGGAGAATTATAATATTCTCATTTAGTAAGTGTTAAAAAATATTTTTTTCAAATTTGGAACTTATTTATTACCTTTGTAAATCTTATTTAAATACTTATTTTAATGATTACAACCGATTTACTTATTATAGGAGCAGGACCTACAGGGCTGTTTGCAGTCTTCGAAGCAGGTTTATTAAAAATAAAATGCCATATTATTGATGCTCTCCCTCAGCCTGGAGGGCAATTAGCAGAATTATATCCAAAAAAACCTATCTTTGATATACCTGGCTACCCAAGTGTAGGAGCAGGAGAATTGATTGACAATTTGATGGAGCAAATCAAACAATTTGAGCCTGGTTTTACCTTATCCGAAACGGCTGTTTCTTTAAAAAAAATCGATGATGAATGGTTTGAAGTAGTAACGAACAAAGGGACTATCCACAGAGCAAAAGCAGTGGCTATTGCGGGGGGATTAGGAACATTTGAACCAAGAAAACCCGAAATAGAAAATGTAGCAGACTACGAAGAAAAAGGTGTAGAATATTTCATAAAAGACCCAGAACTATTCCGAGACAAACGAGTTGTAATCGCAGGAGGTGGCGATTCTGCCTTGGATTGGTCTATTTTCCTTTCTAATGTAGCTAAGGAAGTTACCCTAATCCACAGAAGAAACGAATTCCGCGGTGCATTAGATTCTGTAGAAAAAGTTCAAGAACTTAAAAATCAAGGAAAAATCAACCTCATCACACCAGCAGAAGTTGTTACTCTAAAAGGTAATGGACACATAGAAGCCATCTCCGTAAAAAAAGAGGGCGAAGAGGCATTTGACCTACAAACGGACTATTTCATACCTTTATTTGGTCTCACTCCAAAATTAGGACCACTCACGGAATGGGGATTAGAAATTGAGAAAAATGCCATAAAAGTAGATAACAGCTACGACTATCAAACTAATATAGAGGGCGTATATGCTATCGGTGATATTAATACCTACCCTGGCAAATTGAAACTTATTCTTTGCGGTTTCCACGAAGCTACATTAATGTGCCAAAGTGTATATAATAGATTATATCCTAATAAAAAATATATCTTAAAATATACTACTGTAAGCGGAGTAGATGGCTTTGATGGCTCACGAAAAGAAGCTGAAAAAGCCGTAGTGAAAAAAATTGATTAAAAAAGATACACAAACAAATGTCTGATGTAAATATCAAAATAATAGACAGAGACGGCAACCCATTCGAAATTGCTGCCCCTACGGATATGTCTATGTCCCTAATGGAAGTAATCCGTGCCTATGCTATCGCAGAAGATGGAACAATAGGAAATTGTGGTGGTATGGCAATGTGTGGCTCTTGCCAAGTCTATATAGAAAAAGGCGAAGAACTACTTGAACCAATGGGAGCAGAAGAAGATGCTATGCTCGCCGAAACATCTTACACCAAAAGCAATTCAAGACTGGGATGCCAGATACCTATAACCCCAGAAATAGAAGGATTGGAGGTCAGGCTGGCCCCTTTCCCTTAATACATAAACACAACTCATGAAATTTCAAAAAAACTATGTTTATTTGTTAGATAATTCAGGTTTAGGAAACCAACTATATATGTTGGCCCATGCAGACTATATAAAACAACAAGGATACCCTACAAGTATATTATACAAACAAACAGGAATAGGTTCCGATACCAAAGATTCTTCCAAAAGAAACATCTTATTAGATATTCCTAAAAAATTAGGATTTGAAGTGATATCCTACGATGATTTTAGTAAAAATATTTTTAGTAGGATATGTAATTTTTTTGGACAGATATACAAACATTATTTATACTTTGATGATACACTAACATATCTCTTTCTACCAAAGATAGAATCCCGAAAATTTATTAATATATACTATGGTTATTTCCAATCTCACCACTATATATCAAAGGATTTTTTGGAAAAAGTATCTAAAATATTATCTGGTATGGTAGCTAATGAAAATAAATATTCCATCACACCAGACGATATAGCCATACACCTCCGTAGGGGAGATTATCTTACCGTTAATAAAAGATTTAGAGACATTCAGAAGGAAGAACTTTTTTATATACTAGATGCTGATTATTACCTACGAGGGTTGGATATTATTTCAGAAAAAAGAGGTAAAATAAACAAAGTGCATATCTTCTCCGATGATTTCCCAAATATACAAAACGAGATACGCATCATTTCTGAAAAATACGATGTGGTATTGGTAGAAGGGCAGTCCGTACTACAAGATATCACCACTATGAAAAAATTCAATAATTATGTCCTTACAAACTCGACTTTTGCTTGGTGGGGAGCAATGCTATCGGAGTTTCCAAAACCTTTGGTCGTAGTACCAGAAAAAACTTTAAATATAGAAGACGATTCAAAAGACCACTCTCAATACCCACCAGAGTGGATAAAATTATAAATAAATATCTATTGATTGTGAAAAAAAAAGTAGCTTTAATAACGGGAATCACAGGGCAAGATGGCTCCTACCTCGCTGAATTATTATTAGAAAAAGGATACGAAGTTAATGGTATCAAAAGACGTGCATCATCTTTCAACACACAGAGAATAGACCATCTCTATATCGACCAGCACGAAAAAAATGTAAATTTCAAACTACACTACGGAGACCTTACTGACTCTACAAATATAATTAGAATCATTCAGGAAATTCAGCCTGATGAAATATACAACTTAGGGGCAATGTCTCATGTAAAAGTGTCTTTCGACTCACCAGAATATGTCGCTAATGTAGATGGTATCGGTACCCTAAGAATCTTAGAGGCTGTAAGAATCCTCGGTTTGGAGAAAAAAACAAAAATCTATCAAGCCTCTACCTCCGAACTATATGGAGGTATGGCTGAGAACAAAAATGAAAAAGGTTTCTATGACGAAAACTCTCCATTCTACCCGCGTTCACCTTATGGGGCAGCAAAAATATATGGCTTTTGGATTACGAAAAACTACCGTGAAGCCTACGGAATGTTTGCTTGTAATGGTATCCTCTTCAACCACGAATCACCACGAAGAGGAGAAACTTTCGTAACACGAAAAATCACAATGGCCACAGCCAATATAGCCTTAGGAAAACAAGACTGCCTATACTTAGGTAACCTCAATGCTCAAAGAGACTGGGGACACGCCAAAGACTATGTAGAAGCAATGTGGAGAATACTACAACAAGACCAACCTGAAGATTTCGTAATCGCTACAGGAAAAACTACCTATATCCGCGATTTCGTAAAAATGGCCTTCAACGAAGTGGGTATTGAGCTGGAATTTGAAGGAGAAAACGAAAACGAAGTTGCCAAAGTAAAAGCTTGTAACAACCCTAAATATCAATTGGAAATCGGAAAAATCGTCGTGAGAGTAGATGCTAAATACTACCGACCAACCGAAGTAGATTTGCTCATCGGAGACCCTACAAAATCTATGGAAAAATTAGGATGGAAACCGCAATACGACCTCAATGCATTGGTAAAAGATATGATGGAATCTGACCTAAAAATTGCCGAAAAACAATAATAATATCCTCATTTTAAATCAACAAAAATGAATCTTGATAGCAAAATCTATATTGCTGGACACAAAGGATTGGTAGGCTCTGCCATTTGGAAACAACTTGAAAATAAAGGATATACAAACTTAATCGGTCGCTCATCAAAAGAATTAGATTTGACTGATAGCAACGCTGTGGCCCAATTTTTTGAAACTGAAAAACCTGAATATGTATTCTTGGCTGCAGCAAAAGTAGGGGGAATTATGGCTAATAACACCTACCGAGCAGATTTTATCTACGATAATCTACAAATCCAACAAAATGTAATCTACAATGCCTATAAACACCATACTAAAAAACTCCTGTTTTTAGGCAGTACCTGCATTTATCCGAAAAATGCAAACCAACCTATCGCCGAAGAGGAACTCCTCACCAATACATTAGAATATACCAACGAGCCATATGCTATCGCAAAAATTGCGGGTATCAAGCTCTGCGAAAGTTTTAATATCCAATATGGGACGAATTTCATCTCTGTGATGCCTACTAATCTTTATGGGCCCAATGATAATTTTGACTTAGAAAAATCCCATGTCCTCCCTGCGATGATTCGAAAAATACATCTCGCAAAGGCGCTCTCTCAGCAAGATTGGGAAAGCATAAAAAACGATCTCCAAAAACGACCCGTAGAAGGTATTTCTGATAAAAATACGCAACAAGAAATAGAACAATTATTGGCAAAATATGGTATCTTCCGAGACAAAGTAATCCTCTGGGGAACAGGAAAACCGATGAGAGAATTTCTTTGGAGTGAAGAAATGGCCGACGCCTGCATTTTTGTGATGAATAATGTAGATTTTGAAGATGCTAAATCCAACAAAACCGAAATACGAAATACCCATATCAATATAGGAACAGGAAAAGATTTGTCTATCAAAGACCTTTCTGGACTCATTGCAAAAGCTATTGATTTCAAAGGAATTATAGATTTTGATAGCTCTAAACCCGATGGTACAATGAAAAAATTGGTAAATGTTTCCAAAATAAACCAACTCGGCTGGAAACATTCTATAGAAATCAACGAAGGTGTAGAAAAAATGTATCATTGGTATCTAAAAAATTAATCTATGACTTTCTCCATAATAATTCCCATATATAATGTAGAAAAATACCTTCGGCAATGTATTGACTCCGTACTTGCCGAAAATTTTTTGGATTGTGAAATTATTTTAGTAAATGATGGCTCACCTGATGGCTGTGGCGAAATTTGTGATGAATACGCAAATAAATTTTCACATATAAAAGTTATCCACAAACACAATGGAGGCCTTTCAGATGCTCGTAATGCTGGTATCAAGGAAGCAAAAGGAGACTATCTCATATTCTTGGATAGTGATGACTATTGGATTAACATAAATAAAAACCAAAAAAATTATATAGGGGGGGGGGGGGATTCTATCTGATTTACAATTACTTACAAATGATAAAATTGATTTAATCCTACACCCTTCATCTGATAATATTCGTAGAATTCCCAAAGAAATATCCTTTACGAATAATGATTTCATAAATAATTTTGAGGCTTTGGTGAAAAGTAATTACTATGTATCCAACGCTTGGACAAAGATTGTAAGACGAGAAATAATCATCAAGAATAACCTATTCTTCCCAAAGGGATACATTCACGAGGATTTGCCGTATAGTTTGGCATTAGCACGCTTTGTAAAAACTTTTGCTATTTACAATAACCCTTTCTATCAGTATCGAGTACTTGATGATTCTATCAGCCATAATATCAAATATAAAAATTTTAATGATATTTTGGTACATCTCAATAAGGGAATAGATTTTTTGATTAAAAATGGGGATTCTCCCGTCCATGATGGGTTAAAAACACTTTTGTTTCATAATATTCACTATATAAAAACTATATTAGAGAGGTTACATTTATCAAAGAATATTATTATCATTTTCTATAAGTATTTTTCATTTAGAAATAAGTGCAGAAAGATATTCGGCCCTAAGGAAATAAATACGATGTTTATGGGAAAAAAAGAATTCATAATAAAATTACCTATATTATACCCGATAAAGGCGTTATATTATAAATATTTTTCTAAATAAATTCAAAAAAAATCGTATTTTTGCGGACTCATAGTAAGGATTATGCAAAACATTAGAAATATAGCGATTATCGCTCACGTAGATCACGGGAAAACCACTTTGGTGGATAAAATTATTCATGCCACGAATATTTTTAGAGAAAACCAAGAGAGTGGCGAACTCATAATGGATAACAACGACCTAGAGAGAGAAAGAGGTATCACTATCTTGTCCAAGAACATTTCAGTAAATTATAAAGATACCAAAATCAATGTAATAGACACGCCTGGACACGCCGACTTCGGTGGTGAAGTAGAGAGAGTTTTAAAGATGGCTGATGGGGTAATTCTATTAGTAGATGCCTTTGAGGGACCAATGCCTCAGACTCGTTTTGTACTCCAAAAGGCATTGCAATTGGGATTGAAGCCTATCGTAGTTATTAACAAGGTGGATAAGGAAAACTGCCGTCCAGATGAGGTTCACGACAAGGTATTTGACTTGTTCTTCGCCCTCGATGCTACCGAAGAGCAATTAGACTTCCCTACTTATTATGGTTCGTCTAAACAAGGTTGGTTCAATACTAGCCTTGAACCTACGGATAGTATTTTGCCAATTCTTGATGGGATATTGAAATATGTCCCAGAACCACAAGTAGAAGAAGGAAACCTTCAAATGCAAGTTACTTCGCTTGATTATTCTTCATTCTTAGGGCGAATTGCTATCGGTAAGGTTGCTAGAGGTTCCATTAAAGAAGGTCAATGGATAGGCTTGGCACAAGAAGGCGGACAAATCGTAAAAGGAAAAGTAAAGGAACTCTATGTATTTGAAGGGCTTGGCAAGAAAAAAGTTAGCGAAGTATTCGCAGGAGATATTTGTGCCGTAGTAGGCTTTGATAAATTCCAAATTGGAGACACTTTTGTAGATTTAGAAAATCCAGAACCATTGGAAAGAATCGCTATTGACGAGCCAACCCTTAATATGACCTTCTCTATTAATAATTCGCCTTTCTTTGGTAAAGATGGTAAATATGTTACCTCTAACCACCTAAAAGATAGATTAGAAAAAGAATTAGAGAAGAATCTTGCCTTGAGAGTTCAGCCCACGGATGATGCTAATACTTTCCTAGTGTTTGGGCGTGGTATTCTCCACCTTTCAGTACTTATTGAAACAATGAGAAGAGAGGGCTACGAAATGACTATCGGCCAACCGCAAGTAATCCTGCGAGAAGTAGATGGTGAAAAGTTGGAACCTTATGAAACAATGGTAGTAGATGTACCTGAAGAATATTCCTCTCGTGTAATAGACCTTGCAACCCAAAGAAAAGGAGACCTTCTCATTATGGAAACTAAGGGAGAAATGCAACATTTGGAATTTGATATTCCTTCAAGAGGTCTTATCGGTCTTCGTTCGCAGATGCTTACTGCAACGGCAGGAGAAGCGATTATGGCACATAGATTCAGTGAATATAAACCATTCAAAGGGGCTATTCCAAGCAGAATAAATGGGGTACTTATCTCCAAAAACCAAGGGCAATCTACAGCTTATTCTATTGAAAAACTACAAGATAGAGGGCGTTTCTTCGTAGATCCAGGTGAAGAAGTATATATGGGTATGATTGTAGGTGAACAAAACAAACCTGGAGACCTCGTAGTAAATATTGTAGAAGGTAAGCAACTAAACAATATGCGTGCCGCAGGAAAAGATAAAGATGGAAATATTGCTCCAAAGGTATTAATGACCTTAGAAGAATGTATGGAATACATACAAGCTGATGAAGCGATAGAAGTTACGCCAAACTTTATTCGTATGAGGAAAAAACTCCTCTCCGAAGAAGATAGAAAACGAGCAGAAAGAGGTAGAGCTTAAAATATGCCGATATATATACGAAAAACTTTGGACAAGAAGTCCAAAGTTTTTTTTATAGATTATAATTTCTTTCTACGAAGTTTTCTGTAATCCCACGGAGCAAGAGGCTCTCTATCCGACCATATATTTATTCGTTTGCGTCGCGCTTCATTCTCCAATCTACTATATTCTACGCTATTGGAATATCTTTTGTAATGCCATGCTAAACCATTTTTCACCAATTCTTTATTGATATTAATACCATTTTCATTAATAATTTCTGCTAAGAGGCGATTGTATCTATCATACTTTTGCTTTCCACTAATTCTCACTTTCTTACCAAAACATAGATTACTTGTGAATTGTTTTGCCTTAGTTCCAAAAGCTTGTTTTTTCTCAGGAGTATCAATGTGGCTAAGCCTCACGGGAAGTTCTTGATTATCCACCAATAGCACTACGGTATCACCATCTCTCACCTTCACTACACGATAATATATATTTTCCTTCACATTGACTTTTTGAGCAAATGCTCCAAAACTCATCAATAAACAAAACAGAGTTATATATTTTAATACTTTCATTTCATAATATTTATCTTCGCAAAATTAAATAATTCTAATTGGAATTCAATATTTCACATTATTATTTTTCATAAAAAATACCCTCAAAATTAATGAGGGTATCTATCAGATTCTATCTTATTTATTGTTTCCCAATAGGTCTTCTTCATTTTTCTTTCCTCTAAGGGTATCATAGGCTACAGCCGACGCTACAAATATTGAAGAATACGTACCAAAACCTATACCTAAAAGAAGAGCAAAAACAAAACCTCTAAGGGTATCTCCACCGAATAGGAATATAGCAATAAGCACCAATAAAGTAGTGAGTGAGGTATTGAATGTTCTACCCAAAGTACTAGATATAGCCTCATCGAACAATCCTATTAGTGTAACGGATTTTTTCTCCTTAATATACTCACGAATTCTATCAAAGACAATTACCGTATCATTTACGGAATAACCAATTACTGTAAGAATTGCAGCAATGAAATCTTGGTTAATTTCCATATTAAACGGCATCATATTGTATAATAAAGAATAAGCTCCTAAAACGATAATAGTATCATGCACGAGAGCAGCCACAGCACCGAGTGAGAATTGCCATTTGCTAAATCTAAATAATATATATATAAAGATTGCTCCCAAAGCGATGGAAATAGATAATATCCCCCCTTGCTTAATATCATCCGCTACTGATGGTCCAACTTTAGCCGAAGAAACGATTCCGTAATCTGTATCTTGAGATTTAAAACTTTCTAAAGTAATATTTTTTGGCAACTCAGATTTTACACCTTCAAATATTTTCGCCTCTACTTCTTGGTCTGCTTTTAGGGACTCGTCATCAATTTTATAGTCTGTTGTTATTTTTATTTGATTTCCTTGTCCGAAAGTTTTCACATCTACGGAGTTGTTAAGTCCTGTTTTCGTGGCAAATAGTGGAGTTAATTTTGTTTTAAGAGAATTAGCATCTACATTTTTATCAAATTTAACAACATAATTTCTACCTCCTTCAAAATCTAAACCAAACTTAAATCCATTGGTGAATATTGAAACCAATGCACCTATTGTAAGAATTAAGGAAAATACATAAGCTATTTTTCTTCTTTCTATGAATTTGAACACAAAGTTTCGGAATGCATTTTTCGTAGCACTTGTCCATACAGACAATTTTCCAGTTCTATCTAAATGATTGAAAACCATTACTCTGGAAAATAGCACCCCTGTAAAGAAAGTCATTAATAAACCAATTCCTAATGTAAGTGCAAAACCTTTGATAGGTCCTGTACCGAAGAAGAATAATACCCCCGCAGTGAGCAATGTTGTGATATGTCCATCAATAATTGCAGATAAAGCGTGTTTGAATCCATCTTTATAAGCCTCACGGATAGATTTATTAGTGAATAACTCTTCCTTCGTTCTTTCATAAATAATCACATTAGTATCCACAGCCATACCCATCGTAAGGACGAGTCCCGCGATACCTGGCAAAGTGAGAGTAAAATCACCAGAATCCATAATTCCAAAAATATAGAACAAATTGAGAATCATAGCAATTACAGCATAAACGCCTGCTCCACCATAGTAAAAAATCATATAGAGGATAATCAATCCAAAAGCGATAGCAAAAGATAACATACCTGCACTAACTGCTTGCTCTCCCAAAGATGGTCCTACAACATCTGCCTGAACGACTTTAGCTCCTGCGGGTAACTTGCCTGCACCCAACACATCCACCAACGACTGAGCCTCCTGCTGAGTAAAGTTTCCAGAAATCTGCGTTCTACCATTAGGTATCACATTCACCACATTTGGAGCGGTATATACCACATTATCAAGTGTTACAGCCACAGGTTTATTCACATTTTTCTCTGTGAGGATTTTCCATTCTTTGGCACCCTTAGAATCCATTTGCATATCTACCACAATTCTACCTATTTCGTCGTACGAAATATTGGCTGATTCTACCGCTCCATCCACTGGAGCTTTTTGATTAATATTTCCACGTATGGCATAGAGTGTCATATGGTCTGGCGACTGCCTTTCAGGTTTGTATCCCCACATAAATTGTGTGTATCTTAAATTAGCAGGGCGAAGTTTCTTAGCAATCGGGGAGTTTAATATTCTATTAACCTTAGCTGTGTCTGATAATGAAACATTAGCAATACCATTGGAATACAACTGTTTACTGAATAAGATATTTGCAAGGTTAGTATTTTTATCAACACCAATAGAATCCCCTTTTGTAGAAATTGTTTTTTGCAAAATCTCTACATACGGAGCAACTTCTGGAGCGAGTTGAACTTCCCAAAACTGTAATTTCGCAGAAGTTTGAAGCATTTTTTTCACCTCGTCTATGTTTTTCACACCTGGCATTTCCACAGAAATTCTTGCAGTTCCTGGTACTTGTTGTACATTTGGTTGGATATTCCCCATCTTGTCAATACGCGTTTTTATGACTTCAAAAGCCATACCCACAGATTGACTAATACGTGTTTTTACAATTTTTTCTACCTCTTCATCCGTAGAATTATATTTCACAGCTGTGAAATTGTTATTCCCAAAAATCTCTGGATCAGCAAGTTTCAGATTAGCATTTTTTGCTTTATTTATCTTATAAAATTCCTCAAAAAATAGGTCTATATAAGATTTAGATGAATGTTTATTGGCTTCATCTGCCTTATCTAAAGCCTCAATCACGATAGGATTCGAGGTGTAGTTGGTAAGATTATTCACCAAATCTCTTTGATTGATTTCCAACAATACATTTATCCCCCCCTTCAAGTCAAGTCCTAGTTTCATTTCCTTTTCTTTGGCTTGTGGATAGGTCAATTTTGTATAACCTAAATCTAGCGTGTCTCTTTTTAGACGATTGATTTCCTTTTCGTTGCCTTTTGCTGCGGCAATTTGCTTATCAATTTTATTCGCATACCAAGTTGGTAAGAATTCATTGAGGCAAATAAGTCCCAAAACAATAGCAATCGTTGTAATAAGTCCTTTTCCTTGCATTTCAATACAATTTTTAATGGGCAAATATAAGAATTTTTATAAAATTTTGTAATTAATTGAATAAAAAAGTAATTTTTTAGAATATTGATATTTTTGTTTGTGTGGTAAATTCTTCCAAAAATTTTATACCACGATAGGAATTTCCTTTACTGTTTAATAATGGGCTCCATACAGCGATACTATAAAAATTAGGCATCACTGCAATAACTCCCCCACCTACTCCTGACTTCCCTGGTAGCCCTACACGGAAGGAAAAATCTCCCGACTCGTCGTAGAATCCACAAGTCTGCATCACTGCATTCACTCTTTTAGTATAACTTTTCGTAAGTATTTCTTGTTGATTATGAGTGGTTACTCCATCATTGGCCAAAAATGAAAATGTTGCCGTAAGTTCCTCGCAGGTCATTTCTATGGAACACAAATAAAAATAGAAATCCAGCACCTCCACAGGGTCATTTTCTATATTTCCCAAAGCTTTCAGATAGTAGCAAAGTGCAAAATTTCTGTATCCTACGGACTTTTCCGATTCAGCAATCTTAGTAGAATAATCAAGTGTTGGGTTATTTGCTAACATTCTAACAAATTGAATAAATTCCTCCTTCGGGTTATCCAAAATAGACAATAATATATCACAAATAACAATTGCACCAGCATTAATCAGTGGATTTCGTGGTATGCCGTTGTCCGCCTCCAACTGCACAAGAGAGTTAAACGCTGTACCAGAAGGCTCTACTCCTACCCTATTCCACAATTTATTTCCTAATCTTGCATACGCCAAAGACATAGAAAGCACCTTTGCAATACTTTGTATTGAAAATTTCTCTTGATAATTTCCCACACCGAAGCTCTCACCCCTCAGGTTATATAGATGTATCCCAAAATTATTTTCATTCACTGAGCCTAATTCTGGGATATAACTTGGTATTTTTCCAAAATTTTCACCCTGCAATACCTCCCTATATATATTCTTAATAATTCTTTGATAATCCATTGACTTTATTATACTTTATTAACTTAACGAAATACAAAATTATTAATTTATACGAAAATCACAAATAAATATCATCCTGATAAAAAGTTTTTAGGATTTTTTTAGGTATAAAAAAGTAATTTATGTGGATTATTTTTTTGTATTCATCAAAAATTTGTATATTTGGGGACTTATTAGTTTTAATTTTAATAGTTTTAAATATGTCAAAATCAATTTCACAAGTTCCTATCGCTATTAACGAGCCAGTGAGAACTTATGCACCAGGTAGCTCAGAGGTACAATCACTAATCGCTACCTATAAAAAAATGTGGAGCGAAAAAGTAGAAATCCCAATGATTATCGGAGGAAAAGAAGTAAAATCCGACGAAAAAGTAAGATTAGAGTCTCCACAAGACCACCAGCATGACCTTGGTTTCTTTTATAGAGGAAATGCTAGTCACATTGACCAAGCTATTGAAGCAGCTCTTGCTGCAAAACCAAAATGGAATGCCTTAGGTTGGGAACAAAGAGTATCTATTTTCTTAAAAGCAGCAGACCTCATTGCGGGACCTTATAGAGACAGAATCAACGCAGCTACGATGATTGGGCAGTCTAAAAATGTACATCAAGCAGAGATAGATTCCGCTTGCGAACTTATTGACTTCCTAAGATTCAACGCTGAATTTATGACTGAAATGTACTCTGAACAACCAATTTCAGACAATGGAATTTGGAACAGAGTAGAATATAGACCATTAGAAGGATTCTGCTTTGCTCTTACACCGTTCAACTTCACTGCAATTGCTGGAAACCTACCTTCTTGTATGGCTATGCTAGGGAATGTAGTTGTTTGGAAAGCTTCTGACAAACAAATATATGCAGCAAAAGTAATTATGGAAGTGTTCAAAGAAGCCGGACTACCAGATGGAGTTATCAACTTGATATTCACAAGAGGTAAAGAAACTGCTGATAAAGTCCTTACACACCCTGATTTTGCAGGACTACACTTTACGGGTTCTACAGCTGTATTCCAAAGTATGTGGAGAACCATTGGTGAAAACATTGCTAACTACAAATCTTACCCAAGAATTGTTGGTGAAACAGGTGGTAAAGACTTCGTAATGGTACATCCATCAGCTAATGTAGAAGCTGTAGCAACAGCCTTAGTTCGTGGTGCCTTTGAATATCAAGGACAAAAATGCTCTGCTGCATCTCGTGCATATATCCCTAAATCTCTTTGGAATGAAGTTAAAGCTGTGATGAAAGCTCAGATTGATACCATCAAAATCGGTTCACCAGAAGACCATTCTAACTTCGTAAATGCTGTAATAGACAAAACTTCTTTTGAAAAATGTCAAGGCTATATTGAAAGAGCAAATGCGTCTAACGAGGCAAATGTAATTATCGGTGGTAAATGTGATGGTAGCAAAGGTTGGTTCGTAGAGCCTACTGTGATAGAAACTACCAACCCTAAATACGAAAGTATGGTAGAAGAAATCTTTGGACCTATCCTCACTATCTTCGTTTATGAAGATGAAAAATGGACAGAAACACTACACTTAGTAGATACTTCTTCACCTTACTCTCTGACTGGTTCTATCTTTGCACAAGATAGATATGCCATAGACGAGGCTTACAAAGCTCTTGAAAACTCTGCGGGTAACTTCTACATCAACGATAAGCCAACAGGTGCTGTGGTAGGGCAACAGCCTTTCGGTGGTGGTAGAGCATCTGGTACAAATGATAAGGCAGGTTCTAAAATGAACTTACTAAGATGGGTATCTGTTCGCTCTATTAAAGAAACTTTTGTTTCTCCAAAAGACTATAAATATCCTTACTTAGGTTAATATTTCAGTGATTCATTCACTTTTATAAATAAAATAGCAGATTCGGGAAATCCTTGAATCTGCTATTTTTTACTCTACATTAAAATCATTATCTTTTAATAATTGTGCTAAAACCTTCTTAGCTCTCATTATTCGGATTTTGGTATTATCCACTGATATATTAAGTTTTTTCGCTATCTCCTTAATACTCAATTCCTCAAAAAAACGAAGCTGAATAATTTCCGCATAATTATTATTCATTGATGCTACCAAATCCTGTATCTTCCGTCTATCTTCCTCCGAAATTAGAAACTCCTCAGGCGATTTCGTTGAGTGTCTTTGTATCTCCATAAATGTTTCTTTGATAGGCAAAACCTCTACTTCCCGCGACTGCTTTCTCCAATAATCAATAATGGTATTTTGGGCAATCATCAGTAACCAAGTCTTAAACTCAAATTCTGGATCATAAAGATCTAATTTATTCAAAACCTTAGAAAAAACACCTATCGTAATCTCATCAGCAATATTTTCGTCTCTAACTTTCTTCATTACAAAAGAAAAAACATCCACCCAAAACAAATTCGTCAAACGAGTCTGAGACTTCTGATCTTTCTCTTTTGCTGATTTTATTAAATCTTGTATCATTAATAATGATTTTCTTAATACTTTTCCTTATTTATAAAAAAAGTCCATCAAATCATGATAATTTTTCTGATTCACCCCATGCCCACTCGCATATTCTCTAAAAGTGAAATAACAACTCAAATCGTAAAGTTTGTCGGCTCCTTTTCTTCCCCAATCCAACGGAATCACACTATCCTCTGTACCATGAGAAATAAAAAACCTTAAATGTTCCAATTTTTTCTTATCCCCTACAATCTCTGTAAGGATTTTTTCCTCTGGGTAGGCACTCAAACAAGCCACTTTCTGAAATTTTTCAGGATAAGTAAGTGATAGTGCATAACTCAAAATCCCACCCTGACTGAAACCTATCAAGTGATTTTTTCCTTCTGTGATGCCATATTTCCCCCGAACCTCCTCGATAGTATCCAAAATTGCTTCTATGGAACTTTGTGCTTGAGGTACATTAATAAACTTCTCAGCATTTACAAAATCAATATCATACCAAGCATGGCCACCAAAAGGAAGATTAATCGGAGCTTTTAAACTAATAATCAAAAAATTATCTGGTAAATCTTCTTTAAAGGAAAATAAATCTTCCTCATTACTCCCATATCCGTGTATCAAGAACAAAATGGGAGTTTCAGTTGTTATTTGATGAGGCTCTCTTGTGATATATTCCAACTTCATATTTTATGTATTTTATTGATTATCTTTATATTACAAAATATTCATCAAATATAACACTCCTACTGCTATTGTGTTTTTACTAGTATTCTGCTGAATATTCTTAAACTTATCATTATATTTATAAGAATCATTATGAAAATATGCGAAGAATCTGAAATTCTGCTTCTCGAAAGGTTTAAACTCTAAACCTATCAAATTCATATAATGATGAGACATATTGTTCCCAAGAGTATTAGAATTTATGTTTTCAATCCCTGTTTTCCCTGTAACAATCCACTTTGGAGTAATGGAATAATCCGCTCTGAATACCATTGACTGATATTGTACCTTTTCAGCAAAAATATTCTGATAACCAGTTACTTGTATAGCATTATATTTATTAATCACAGGAGAAATCATATTAGCGTAATCCACAGCGGAATTGTTATGCTGAATATCCAAATAAGCCTCAAACTTAGGTAAAACTAACTTATTACCGATAGATATTCCATAATTTTGCTTTCCTTCTGCTATCTGTGATGTATGTAGCGAATAGAGTGTTTTTAATTTATTATTCCACAAATTACCTCGCCATACGAAATTAAATCCAAGAGGATATTTACTCGCTTTTAGTTGATTTTTAGCATATTTCGCATTTTCATGCAAAGCACTGAAAGAATTATTATTGGCATTAAAAACATATAACTGAAAATTATTATTTTTATTTGGTGAATAAGCTAACTTCCCTCCTACGGCAAACAGATTGAGTTGTTTTATTAGATAGTTAGAATAAGTATATTCGTAGGTAGGATTTTTTTCATATTCCCACGAACCTACAAAAATTGCTTGTTTCCCCAAAGTTACCGCCCATTTTTTATCCTTCCCAAAGGTATATTCTAGCGATGCATAATCCAACGAACTCGGAGCGTTATCAGACAAAGGACTAGTATTTCTATTTAATCGAAAACGAACATTATAAGCCAAATCTGGATTTATCTTGCCCGTAACTTGCATTCTCGCCTCATTTTGTTTAAACACCGATGGATTTCCTTCACCTTGTGGCACCTCCAAAGAAGAGCGGAGGAGAAAATTAATATCCGTATTATTCAGAAAATTATCTACCTTTTCGTTTCCCGTCTGAGCATTCATCATACCAACAGACAAAAGCCCAAATATTGCTAATATTTTATTATTCATTTTTTATTAAGTTTTATTTTTTTTAATTCCACATAAAATAATCATCCTGCTAAAATAAATATTTTTTTTAAAATTACAAATAGTTATAATACTTTTCCACAAAAAATAAAAGCCAAGGAACAAAAAACAATCCTTGACCTAAAAAATTTATTTCTTGTAAATCTATTTAAATCTATACACAATAGCATTGATATTCATTCCTGCTCCTACGGAAGTGAAGATAATGTAAGAATTTTCTTTAAAGTGTTGTCCTTCAATTTTTCCTTTTCGTATCAAATCAAACATTGTAGGTATTGTTGCCACTGAAGTATTCCCTAGATACTGAACCGTCATCGGAGCCACAGAATGGTCAAAATCACGAATGCCATACAACTTATACAATCTATTAATAATAGCATGGTCCATCTTCGCATTGGCTTGATGTATCAATATTTTATCTATATCTTCTATACCGATATTTGCTTTTTCTATTGTATTTTTGATAGCTTGTGGCACATTTTTCAAAGCAAATTCGTATATCTTTCTACCCATCATTCGCACATATTGTCTTTCCTGATTAATATTAGGGTTTAGTGAGTGAGAATTACACAAATATCCAATCTCTTCTCCATTGAAGCACAGTGTATTATCTGCTATTACTCCTATATTCTCTTCCTCCGTTGCAGAGAGAACTACCGCTCCTGCCCCATCTGCAAAAATCATCTTATCTCTATCAAAAGGGTCTGTAGCACGACTCAATGTCTCTGAACCAATCACCAAAATATTCTTCGCTCTACCACTTTTTATCAATACATTTGCCAATATCATTCCTTCCACCCAACCTGGGCAACCAAAAACCATATCATAATTAACACAATTGAGATTTTTGATGCCTAATTTATGTTTTACCAATGCAGATACCGATGGCATATAAGACTGACAACCATTATTATTAATTTCTCCAAAATTAGTTGCACAAATCACATAATCAATACTTTCCTTATCAATCCCCGCATCTTCTATCGCCAACAATCCCGCCTTCGTAGCAATATCCGAATTAAAAGTATCTTCATCCACGAATCGTCTTTCTTCAATCTCGGTGATTTCCACAAATTTATTTATAATTTCCTCGACAGGTTTGTCTATTTTCTCATTATTATTATCATAAAATTCCGTATTACTGAAATACTCTCCTCTGATAATATTTTCAGGAATGTAACTCCCTGAACCTATGATGATACTGCTTGGCATAAAGTTTAATCTATTTCTTATTAAAAAAATTTCAATTAGCAAATATATAAAAAAAATAAATAATGTCTATAAAAAAATCTTTCTACTATTTTTAATTAAAATTATACAACAATAACACTACTAACAATTATTTACAATTTAATGATTATAAATATTTTAAAATAAAACAGATATTTTTTTATGAAAAAATTATTAATACACAATATTTTCACACATTTTCTGTTTTATAAAAAGAATTAAATTTTTATTTTATGAGAAAAATAATCGGTATCGCAATTGTATTAATTGCCAACTTTGCATTTGCACAAGAAGTAATCATTCCTTTTAACCAATTACCTGCAAAAGCTAAGACATTTATTCATCAACACTTTAAAGATGTGAAAGTAATGAATGTCATACAAGACAAAGATGTTTTTTCAAAGGATTTTGATGTAAATTTTGAGAATGGAACAAAGATTGAGTTTGATAGAACCGGTAATTGGAAAGAAATCAAAACCCTATCTGGTTCGGTACCAAGTAGCTTAGTTCCTGCAAAAATCAAACAATATATTAGTAACAATTATAAAGGTGCTAATATTGTAGAAATCAATAAGGACGCATACAAAATTGATGTAGAACTATCTAATGGTGTAGATTTAGATTTTGATAAAAACGGAAATTTTCTAAGAATTGATAGATAAAATAGTTAAAAAGACACTCCTTTCGTAGGAGTGTTTTTTTATGCAGTAACTTTGTTACTTGTAATAGTGGTCAAGTTTTTTCTATTATATTTACTTCTGAAAAAAGTTATTAAAACTAAATATTCTCATAATTTGTATACAAAACAGAGGCAACAAAAAAAAGATAAAACTATAATTGTTTAATGAACAAATTTATTCTTAGATTTGCAAATATCTAATTATATAGCAGATATATTAGCTATATCCTTTATTTTTTTTAAAAAAATTAATTTTAAAACATTAATAAATTATGAGTATCACTAATCTTAACAACCAGCACCTAAACGATGAACAAGTAAAAGCCATCAATGATGCCTTGACTCAATTGGAGACAACTCTGAAATCCTTGAACATCAACCTCACACCAGAAGACCGACACCGATATGGTAGGGTCAATGAGCAAAACAAACTATTCATCAACAAAATCAATGATTTTGCACATTCTCAACCTGAACTGAAATCTCCTGATGTAGATTGGGAAGAGTTCCATCGGGATTTTAAAAGCCGTGAGGCCTTAGAAAAGATTCTCAACCGCCTCAATACCGCTGTATCACGAGTGAGCAATGCCAAAATCCTCTATGATTTTGATAACTACCAAGACGCCTTGGAAGATTATGCCTATACCTCTTTTAGGGCAAAGTCTAAACAGGTAGGCTATGAGGTGAAATACAACGAATGTAAGCAGTTCTTTGCTAAATCTCGTAAAAAAGTATCCTCAGAAGATAACAAAGAGACTACGGATAAGCAAAATTAAGTTCCGAAGATGCTTTTTACTGATAAATATGAGCATTCTCCTCATAATTATGAGCGTTTTCCTTATCCAGATGTGCTTTTTGCTGATAAATATGAGTATTCTCCTTATAAATATGAGCAAATTGCTGATAAAAAGAAGTAAAAAGATATTAAAAAATAAGAGCTCTCAAAATGATAATATTTTGAGAGCTTTTTGATTGGTTAAGATTATAAAATATTTTTGTATTTCTCTAACATTTCTTTTGGCCAAACACTTGATTGTACCTCACCGATATGTTTTTTGCGTAGTAGGAACATAGCGAGACGAGATTGACCAATACCTCCACCGATGGTAAGTGGTAATTTTCCTGCAAGTAGGTCTTTATGCCAATCCATTTCTAAGCGGTCCTCATCGCCTGTGATGGATACTTGCAAACGCAATGCTTTCTCATCAACACGAATACCCATTGAGGAGAGTTCGAAAGCGGTGCCAAGTTCTTCATTCCAAACCAAGATATCACCATTTAATCCTTTGTAACCATTTTCGGATTCTGTTGTCCAGTCGTCATAGTCTGATGCTCGTCCGTCGTGTGGTTTTCCGTCGGATAATTTTCCTCCGATACCGATTAAAAACACTGCTCCGAACTCTTTACATATAGCATTTTCGCGCTCTTTGCTAGTTAAATCAGGGTATCGTTTCACCAAATCTTCACTATGTACGAAGGTTATTTGTTTTGGCAAAACAGAAGGAACATCAAATCGTGCTTCTACGGCTAACTCTGTCAAGCGAATGGCCTTATAGATTTCATTTACGGTTTCTTTTAGATATTCAAAATTACGACGGCCATTTGGGATAACTTTTTCCCAATCCCACTGATCTACATATACGGAGTGCGTTGGGTCCAAAGAATCTTCATCTGGGCGAAGAGCCTTCATATGTACGAACAATCCTTCTCCTTCATTGAATCCGAATCGAGCCAAGGTGTGTCGTTTCCATTTTGCTAATGAATGTACCACTTCGTAAGTAGCATTAGGAATGCATTTTACATTAACTTTTACTGCTTTTTCAATACCAGAGAGGTTGTCTTGCATACCATTTCCTACTTCACTTAAAATAGGGCCTTGCACCTCAATAATACCTAATTTATCAATAAGATATTGAGTAAAGGTATTTTTTACGAAACTGATTTCGTTTTGTTGTAAGATAAATGATTTTTTCATTTTGATTTTACTTATTTTCTATTTTTTTATAAAGTTCTTCTGCCTTTTGGACTGCCTTATAGCTATCCACTACTCCTCCAGATACAGATATATCTTGTAATTGAGTATTTTTATTTGTGGTCTCTATCAATATATTTTTAATATCATTTGCCGAAAGTTTCGGGTAATGAGACCAAATCAAAGCCGCCACTCCTGCCACCACGGGCGACGCCATAGAGGTTCCATTCAAAAATTTATATTTATTACCACCTGGCACTGTTGAATAAATTTCCTGTCCTGGTGCAAACACATCGACAGATTTTTTACCATAATTGGAGAACTTAGCTTTCAACTTATCAGCAAAACGGGTATTAGCTCCCACAGTGATTACAGACTTACTGAACTGCTCTCCATTGATAAGATTCACGGGGAAACGCTCAGTGATATCCACATTTACATTGTCATTTCCTGCGGCTTTTACTATTAATACATTTTTACTTTCGGCATATTTTATAGCATCTATCACCAATTTAGAGTTATCATCCACAGATTTTCCGAAAGACATATTAAGAATTTTAGCTCCATTATCCACTGCATATCTAATTCCATTGGCTACATCTCTATCTCTTTCATCTCCATCAGGAACCACGCGAACGCCCATTATTTTCACATAATTACCTCCACTTGTTCCATTTATTCCTTTACTATTTCCCCACTCTCCTGCTATAATTCCCGCTACATGAGTTCCGTGGTCATCCGAAAGACCTTTTATATCATTATTCCCATAATTTTTGGGATTTCCCTCCTGCGGGTCGTAGTTAGGATTAAAACTATACTCCAATTGTTCATCTGTATAGTGTATTATTTTCTCAAATCTATTCAAATAATACTGAACAACCTCTGGCATTGTTTTTCCTACCCACTCATTTTCTTTTAACTCCGAAAAAATCACGAGTCCCTCCATCGCTAAGGCATCATCAGAATTGAAATTTTCCACAAGATTTTTGGTAAGTGTTACTCCTTCAAAACCTTTATTCAATGCCTCCAAACGAGGTTTTAAAAAATTTATTTTTGATTCATTAGCATCTTTCAATTGAGAGATTTTGAACACTTTTGAAAAATACTCTTTTTTTATCTTTAAATAATGCTGATACCACTGAGGATTTTTCAGTAAATGCCCTTTTTCCTTCCAAAATCGATCCAACTTCGCATATTGGCGTGTGAGTTCATAAGAATCCTTTGCATAGGAAACTCCATTTTTATCAGTTACAAAATTCCAACCATGCAAATCATCTATGAATCCATTACTATCATCATCTTTCCTATTCTCTACTTTTTCTTTCGGATTTACCCATATGTTATTTTTCAAATCCTCGTGGAAATATTCCACTCCACTATCCAACACGCCCACCACAATATTTTGTGGCTTTCGGTAATGCTCTTTCAAAAAATCCAATGCTTTTTGGGTATTCACACCATAGACTCCCGTATCCTCAAAATTAGAATGCATCCAATTTTTGAGATAAGTAGAATCTACCTTTTCTTGGCTCTGTGCCTTTGCAAAAAAACCAAAAGCCATCACACCCAAGGTCAAAATGATTCTCTTCATGCCTCTTAATATACAAAAAACTTGGCAAATATAATCTATTATCAATTATAACTAAAAAAACATTAACTATTTTTTAGAAAAATTTATGTTTTTTTCATATTTTTGCTTAACTTAATTTTAACTAAAATGAATAGATTAAAAGAATTATACGAAAGTATTGAAAAACTAAAAAATTTAGGTTGCAATCTATCCGATAGTATTGATGAAATAAATCGTTTAGAGGAAGAATTAATTATAAATGAAATCATACCAACCCTCAAAGATGCAATCTCACCAATCATCAATCAAATACAAAGAGAGTTATTATTAGTCGTAGAATATACTCCCAATACCCCATTAGTAGTAAAGCCAACCAAAAAAAGAAGTTTTGCTATACCTCAAGAATTAGATTCTGGCGTTGAAAAAAAATATTCTATTTCTCCTCATACTAAAAATAAAAAAACTAATCTCAAAGTTATTTTTCCTGATGGGAAAACTATACAAAATAAAAAAGCATACGAAACATTCGTGGAAACAATCAAAATTATCGGTGTAGAAAAAGTAAAAAATTTAGAACTACAAATAAATAAAATCTCCTTAGTATCCGATAAAAAAAGTAATAAATACATTCAGCATCCTTTGGGAAATTATTTTATTATAACCCATAGCTCAACAAAAAACAAAAAGAGCTGCTTAGACGACATATCAAAAAAACTTAACCTAAATTTAGATGTGCAAATCATTTAATTTAAAATAAATTTTTGTATCTGAAAAAAAAGGTTTACCTTTGCACGAAGTTAATCGGGACGAGTTCCCACTAAAACAATTATAATTATGTCAGTAAAAATTAGATTACAAAGACACGGAAAAAAAGGAAAACCTTTTTATCACATCGTAGTAGCGGATTCAAGAGCAAGAAGAGATGGTAGATTCATCGAAAAATTGGGAACTTACAACCCAATAACTAACCCTGCTACTATTGACCTTAATGTAGATTCTGCTGTAAAATGGTTGAATAATGGTGCTCAACCAACAGATACTGCAAGATCTATCCTTTCTTACAAAGGAGTTTTGTATAAAAAACATCTTCAAGGAGGTGTAGCAAAAGGTGCTTTTGACCAAGCTGAGGCAGAAAGAAGATTCAATGCTTGGGTTGAAGAAAAAGAAGCTAAAATTCAAGGGAAAGTAGATACTTTAGCAAAAGCAAAAGTAGATGCTAAACAACTTGCATTGGAAGCTGAACAAAAAGTAAATGAAGCAAGAATCGCTGCAAAAGCTCAAGCTGAAGCTCCTGCAGAAGAGGTAGCAACAGAAGAACCAGTTGCAGAAGAAACTCAAAGCGAAGAATAAAAAGCTTAAAAAAACCGTAAATGCGTAAAGAAGATTGTTATTTCTTAGGGAAAATCACACGCAGACACGGACTTCGGGGAAATGTAATCCTAAAATTGGATACCGATACACCCGAATTCTACAATAAATTGGAATCAATATTCGTTGAGATTAATGGATTATTGGTTCCATTTTTCATAAAAAATAGTTCGTGGAGCAAAAGTGATTCACTTAATATTACCTTTAATAATATTTCGGAACAAATGGTAGAACAAACTATCGGGAAAGATGTTTATCTCCCATTGGCTACCCTACCACCGTTGAGTGGTAAGCAGTTCTATTATCATGAAGTAAAAGGATTTAATATTATTGATGAGAATGAAATTAATTATGGAATAGTAGAATCGGTAAATGACCAAACGGCTCAACACTATTTTATTCTTAATTTAGGTGAAAAAGAAGTGATTGTTCCCATTATCAAAGATTGGATTTTAGAGGTAAGTCGTGAGCAAAAATTTATTAAAATGCAAATGCCAGAAGGCTTGCTCGATGTATTCCTTACTGAATCTAAAAATGATGAACAATAAAAATAAATGAGAAAATCGGCTTGTTGATTCTCTTTTTAGAGGGTAGGAAAGTCCGAACTCCATAGAGCAACATAGCGGGTAACGCCCGTCCATCGCGAGATGAGGACAAGTGCAACAGAAAGAATGTATAGTTCGGCTATAGTGAAATCAGGTAAACTCTATGTGGAGCAATGATAAGTATATTGATGTTTTTGGCTAACCAAAATAGGGGTTGCTCGCCCCGAAGATCAAGGGGTAATCAGCTAAAACTTTGTAGCAATGCAAAGCGTAGATAAATAACAAGCGTCTCTATCACAAGAGATACAGAATTCGGCTTATAGATTTTCTCATTTTTTATATGAAGAGTTATTTTAAATAACTCTTTTTTGTTTGATATTTAGTTTGTTTTAAAACTAATTTTTCTCAAATTTGTCAAAAAATTTCAGATTGATGCAATTTACAAAAGAAGATATTTTGTTATTAGATAGGCTATCTTTGATAGACGGACTAAAATTCATTACCAATAAAATAGAGAATAATATTGTTTTTTCTACTTCGTTAGGACAAGAAGACCAAATCATCACTGATGCTATTTTTAAAAATAATTTACCTATTGATGTATTTACATTAGATACTGGTCGACTTTTCTATGAACATTATGAATTATTAGCAAAAAATAATGCTAAATACAAGATAAAAACAAAAGTATACTTTCCTGACTCTGAGGATGTAGAGAAATATGTAAGTGAAAAGGGTATCAATGCTTTTTATCATTCTGTAGAAAATCGAAAAGAATGTTGCTATATAAGAAAGGTAAAACCCCTAAATCGTGCCTTAGAAGGTGCTAAAGTATGGATAACAGGACTGAGAGCAGAACAATCTGAAAACAGAGAAAATCTATCCATATTAGAGTGGGATTCACAACGACAACTCCATAAATATAATCCACTGATACACTGGACTTACCAAGAAGTTTTAGACTATATAAAGGAACATAAAATACAAGATATGCCTATACACAAACAAGGATATATAAGCGTTGGTTGCAAACCCTGCACACGCCCCATAACAGAAGGTGAAAACCCACGAGCAGGCCGATGGTGGTGGGAAGAAAGCAAAAAAGAGTGCGGGCTACACACTCATTGAAAATCTATAAAATTATTTAAGAAAATATGGCTTTTATCAAGGTGACGCTACTGAGTATTATCACCATAATACTGATAATTATCGTCATTTTTTTAATTGGTAATTTTGCAGTAAGCATCGCCGAAAAAGGTGCTGTAATCACCCCTCCAAAGAGCAAGCCTAATATAATGTTCCAATGCTGAGTTCCTAGGGTAAATACAAATGTAATAGCACTTGTCGTGGTAAGAAGAAATTTCAGAAAGGTAGAACTCCCTACTACATATCTGGGAGTTCGCCCATCCTTAATGAGCGACCCTGTAACTAATGGTCCCCAACCGCCTCCTGCAAAAGAATCTAAAAAACCACCCAAAAGCCCTAAAAATGGAATATTACTCCTCTTACGATTGATATTTTCAGTCATTTTTTTATGTCCTAATAGCGTCTTAACAAAAATATTAACCCCAATAAATAAGGTGTATACCGAAAGTATAGGCTTCATAATTCGCCCATACTCTTTATCGATAAAGTATAAGGAAAAAGACCCAACTAATGCCCCTAAAATAGCATATGGAGCAAGAGCTTTCACCAATCTAAAATTGATATTTCTTAACTTATAATGACTTCCCGTACCCGCCAAAGTTGTAAAAGTCTGAGCCGAATGGATACTCGCACTCACCACAGCAGGCGTCTGTCCCAAGAATAACAAAACAGCTGTACAAATAGTTCCATAACCCATACCCATAGACCCTGCTATCATCTCCGCTACAAAACCCAAAAGGAGCATCCAATAAAAAATACCATTGTCTCTTCCTAAAAACTGGCGAATCTCAGGGTAAAGGTCAAATTCATAAGTGGTAAGAAAAAACAATCCGACAAATACCAAAATCCCTATCAAAGCAAGATACATTGTTGCTTGGATTTTTGCCATTCTTGTATATTTTGTCATATACTCCAATGCATCGTATGGGTCTTGATAATTTCTCGTAGCAGGAAAAAAATTATTGAGCTTATTGAGGATTAATTTCTCCTTAATATCTGTATTTTCTTCTTTGGAAACCTCATCTACAATGATTATTTTATGCTTTTTAGCCTGCTGAATAGCCGAAATCCTATCCGTAGTATCTTCCGTAAGAATATAGGCAATATGAGCCTTCTCAAAATCAGAATCCTCCACCTTGCGAATATGCAAAAGTGTATTGGGATTCTCCTCAGTGAAATTCATAAGTTCTTCATTTACAGCATTTATAAAAATATCTATAGACTCCAAATCCTTATCATACAATCGTTGTAATTCTTGTAAAATAAGATTAGTATCCCCCATCAATAGGACTTTAAGATATTTTGCTTTTAATAAATAAGATACTTTTTGCTTTTCTGACATAAGTTCTCTGAGTTTTTCCAAACTACAAAAATAAAAAAATCTTTCTATTTAAGTTAAAAATTCTATGTTTCTTAAAAATCTCATATCTTTGCACAAAAAAAACTAAATATTATGATAATAGAACGAATAAAGTCATCTCATTCTTTACTTAATGAGCTTAGCGAACCATTCTATATCATTTTAACCTTTGAGGGAGAGGTATCATTTTCTGTGGATTATACAGATTACGAGTGTAATGGAAAAGTTTTACTTTTTCTATCTCCTTTCCAAATATTGCATTGGCAATATCCTGATAATGTTAAGATTAATATCGTAAAATTTCACGGAGATTTCTACTGCATAGAGCATCATAAAAAAGAAGTTGCGTGTAACGGTGTTTTGTTCAATAATATATACCAACAGCCATTCGTCTTGGTAGAAGACCATATATTCTATGAGATCAATGATATTATCCATAAAATCCAAAATATTAAGGATAAAGATAATCATCTAAACACCTCTATTCTAAAATCTTATCTACAACTTATCTTAGCATTGAGTAGCAAGGAAAAACAAGGACAAAACATCCCCGCCCAAGTGGAAAATATCCAAATGGACAATATTTTGTATTTCCAAAAGTTATTAGAAAAAAACTTCATTCAAAACAAGGAAGTAGCCTTCTATGCCGAACAATTTGGTCTGACAACGAATGCTTTTTCAAAAAAAATAAAAAAACATTTTGGTAAATCACCAACAAAACTTATCCAAGAGCGAACAATTTTAGAGGCTAAAAAGCTACTACACCTCACCTTCAAACCCATAAAAGAAGTTGCAGGAGCCCTTAATTTTGAGGACGAATTCTATTTCAGTAGATATTTTAAAAAAGAGGTTGGGGTATCACCAAAAAAATTCCGTGAAGAGGTTGGAGTAGCCTTTATCGCTAAATAAAAAAACTTTGCCGAATATATTTCAGCAAAGTTATATTATAATTTAGTATCGTTTAAATTAATTCTCCATACAAATCAAATTCGTCTGCAGAGATAATCTTTACATCGGTAAATTCTCCAATTGGAATATAGGTATTTTCGGCTCTTACCAATACGGTATTATCCACATCTGGGGAATCATACTCTGTTCGTCCTACGAAATAATTTCCTTCTTTTCTATCAAATAAACAACGAAACACCTTACCTATTTTCTCTTGATTCTTCTCCCAAGAAATTTGTGATTGTATCTCCATAATCTCTGATACTCGTGCCTCTTTCACCTCCTGCGGAATGGAATCTTCCAACTCAAAGGCAGTGGTATTCTCTTCGTGAGAGTAAGTAAAACAGCCTAATCTATCAAATCTCTGCTCTCTCACCCATTGTTTCAAGGCTTCAAATTTTTCTTCTGTCTCACCTGGGAACCCTACAATTAGAGTGGTTCTTATGGCCATATTAGGGACATTATTTCGGAATTTCTCTAATAGAGCATTAGTCTTTTCATAGGTTGTTCCTCGTTTCATTGCTTGGAGTATTTCCGTATCTATATGTTGTAGAGGTATATCTATGTAGTTACAAACTTTTGGTTCGGTTTTTATTACTTCTAAAACATCTTCTGGAAATCCAGTTGGGAAAGCATAATGCAATCTAATCCACTCTATACCATCTACTTTCACTAATTCTTTAAGCAAATCTGCTAAGGCTCTTTTCTTGTAAATATCAAGCCCATAATAAGTTAAATCTTGGGCAATCAGTATCAGTTCTTTTGTTCCTTTTTTAGCCAAATTATGAGCTTCCTGTACTAATTTTTCGATAGGCTGAGAGGTATGGCTTCCTCTCATAATAGGAATAGCACAGAACGAACAAGGCCTATCACAACCTTCGGAAACCTTCAAATAGGCGTAGTGTCGCGGTGTAGTAGTGAGTCTCTCTCCCACCAACTCGTGTTTATAATCAGCACCGAGATGTTTCAGTAAAATAGGCATATCTTTCGTACCAAAATATTCATCTACATCAGGAATTTCTTTTACTAAATCAGCTTTATATCGTTCAGAAAGACATCCCATTACATAGACTTTTTCTACTTCACCTCGTTTTTTTGCTTCAATATAATCCAGTATAGTATTCACGGACTCTTCCTTTGCTACATCAATAAACCCGCAGGTATTAATTACGATAATATCGCCTGACTTTCCTTCGTGGATTACATTTCTTCCATTGGCTTTAAGTTGCCCCATCAAAACCTCCGAATCCACAATATTTTTAGAGCAACCCAGAGTTACGATATTTATTTTCTTTTTTCCAACTGATTTTGTTCTCATTATCTAAATTTTGATGCAAATGTAATGATAATGAATTTATAGTCATTCTTAATTACCAACCTCATCTAATATTCAACTATGAAATTTTGCTCCATTTATGTTGTTTATTAAAATTTTTGAGGTAATAATTTCTTACCATTTGATACTGTTGTGCTGTGAGTTGCGGATCTACCGAAAGTATTCTATCTACAATTTTTTTTGAAGTCTGGATAATATCAGCATCGGCTACTAAGTCTAATTTTTTGAAATCCACCACTCCACTTTGTTGTGTCCCCAATATATCACCAGGTCCTCTAAGTTGCATATCCACTTCGGAGATTTTAAAGCCGTCATTAGTATCACACATTGTTTTTATCCGTTTTCGTCCATCTGATGTCAATTTATCCGAAGTCATTAATATACAGTAACTTTGCTCGGCTCCTCGCCCCACTCTTCCTCTTAATTGATGCAGTTGAGACAAACCAAACCTCTCGGAATTTTCAATAATCATCACAGATGCATTAGGTACATTCACACCGACCTCTATCACAGTAGTTGCCACCATAATTTGAGCTTTTCCAGAAGCAAAATACTGCATATTTGCATCTTTTTCCGAAGGTTTCATTTTGCCATTAACCATTGTAACATTATATTCGGAAAAGAATTCCGAAACATTCTCTAAACCAGCCATTAAGTTATGTAAATCCAATGTCTCGGACTCCTCAATGAGTGGATAAACGAAATAAATCTGCCGACCTTTTCGAAGTTCCTCTCTTGCAAATTGAAATACCGATAACCTATCCTTCTCTCTCCTATGAGCAGTGATAATGGGTTTTCTACCAAGAGGTAATTCGTCTATCACGGAAACCTCCAAATCGGAATAAAAACTCATCGCCAATGTCCGCGGAATAGGCGTAGCCGTCATTACCAAAATATGCGGTGGAGGAGTATTTTTACTCCAAAGTTTTGCCCGTTGTGCCACTCCGAAACGATGTTGCTCATCAATGATTGCTAAACCTAAATTTTTAAACTTTACGACATCTTCCAAAACGGCATGAGTCCCCACCAAAATAGACAATTCCCCTGAAACCAGCCCCTCGTGTATTACTCGTCGTTCCTTCGTTCGTGTAGAGCCCGTGAGTAGTTTCACCTGCAAATTAGTATTCTGCAACAACTCAACTATTCCATTAAAATGTTGCTGAGCTAATATTTCGGTAGGAGCCATTAGCACTGCTTGAAAGCCATTATCAATTGCTATGAGCATTGATAAGAGAGCTACCATCGTCTTCCCTGAGCCTACATCGCCTTGCAACAGTCTATTCATTTGGATGGGCTTTTTCATATCACTTCGGATTTCTTTCAAAACGCGTTTTTGGGCATTCGTGAGTTCAAAAGGAATATGATTTTTATAAAAATTATTAAAATTATCACCTACCAGAGGAAACGAATTCCCGATGGCAGTCGTCTGATGTCGATGTTTTTTTAAGGCATACCCCAACTGAAAAAAAAAGGCTTCCTCAAATTTTAGTCTTCGTTCAGCATGGGCAAAAAATTCCATATCTTTTGGGAAATGGATATTGATATAGGTATTTTGGCGAGACATCAGATGCAGAGTCTTCATCAACTCCGTTGGCAAATTTTCCTCAATAAGAACAGGAATTTCTTTACAAATATTTTTCAATACACCTTGAAAAAACTTCTGCCCCATACCTCTTTTTGTAAGTTTTTCCGAACTGGGATAGATAGGGCTTAGCCTCATTTCATCTTCTTGTTTATCAGCAATTTCTATCTCGGGATGAGGCATCGAGAAAACACCATTAAAATAATTAATTCTACCGAAGATATACACCTCTCTTTGGATTGGGAGCTGTCCTTTAAGCCATTGAGAATATTTGAACCATACCAAATCCATCGTATGATTCCCATCAGAAAATTTTGCCATCAGCCTTGCCGTTTTTCCTGAACCCACCTCATTTAGTGCTAAAATTTTTCCCTTTAATTGTACTTCTAATAACTCATTAGGTTGCAAATCGATGATACGATAGACTTTACTCTTGTCTAAATAACGAATCGGGAAGAAATTCAAAAAATCTTCCACTATACTAATATTCAATACTGATTTTATGATTTTTGTCCTCTCTGGACCTATATTCTTTAAATATTCTATCGGTGTATTTAGTTGCATACCGCAAAATTAATAGTTTTTTAATGTTCAACAAATTAATACCCTAAAAGTGATTCACAATTTTTTATTTTTTTTATCGTTATATTATCCGAAAATATTATATTTGCCACTAATTAATCAAAAAAATAGAAATAATGAGTATTTCACAACAGAAAAAAGGGCACCCTGGTGGGTTATATTTACTATTCTTTACAGAGATGTGGGAACGATTTTCTTATTATGGTATGAGAGCCATTTTGGTCTTGTATCTTACTAAGAAACTTACAGAGGGTGGTTTGGGAATGGATAAATCAGAAGCACTCCTCCTTTATGGATACTTTGCAGGAGCAGTATATTTCACTCCGCTCATTGGTGGTTGGTTAGCTGACAAGTTTCTTGGGAAGCGACTTTCAATCACTATTGGAGGTATTACGATGATGATAGGGCAGTTCGTTTTATTTGGTGTGAATAATCTCACAGGACTGTATTTGGGACTTCTTTTACTGATTATCGGTAATGGTTTTTTCAAACCAAATATCTCTACTCTTGTCGGAGGACTATACGAGGAGGGAGATGTGAGGAGAGACGGTGCTTTTTCTATATTCTATATGGGAATTAACCTTGGTGCTTTCTTGGCTCCTATAGTCATTGGGGTGCTTACGGATAATATTTTTGCAACAACAAATGCAGATGGAACTATCGCCTATGGATACAAATATGGATTCCTTTCTGCAGGTATAGGTATGCTTTTGGGACAAGTTTTATTTAATTCCTTAGCTCAAAAATATCTTGGAGATTTAGGTAAAAAGCCTGTGGTAGTCACTCATAACGACGCGAAAACCAGCACTAACCTACAATCTACCAACCCAGAAACTGGAAAAGTATTATCTTCAAAAGAAAAATATCAAAGAATTGCAGTAATATTTATCTTGTTCTTATTTGGGGTATTCTTCTGGGCAGGATTCGAGCAGGCAGGTTCATCATTAACACTTTATACAGACAAATTCATAGATAGAACAGTTTTCGGTTATGAAATTCCAGTAGCGATATTCCAGTCGGTGAATCCACTATTTATCGTGCTATTAGCCCCTGTATTCGGTATATTTTGGGTTTCTCCTATTGGTAGAAAACTTACAACACCTATTAAAATGGGCTTAGGGATGATAATTCTCGGTATCGGATTTTGGTTTATGCTCGGTGCAGTAGCCGAAAGAGCAGCGAATGGTAACCCAGAAGATACTGCCAACAAAGCTGCATTACTATGGTTGATAATGACTTACCTCTTCCACACTGTAGGAGAACTATGTCTATCGCCTGTGGGACTATCGGTAGTTACAAAACTTTCTCCGCCAAAATTAGCTTCCATCTTAATGGCTGTATGGATGTTATCTTCTTCATTTGCAAACATCATTGGTGGAAAAATCGCCGCTCTTACAGAAACAATGGGGGCTGGAGAAATATTTACTTATATATCAGGATTTGTGATTGTTTGCGGTCTGCTACTCATCGCTCTCAATAGGCCTATTTTGAAATTGATGCATGGTGTAAAATAGAAAATAAAATTTTGTTTCATTGTTTATTATTTTTTAATTGTTATTTATACTGAAAACTATCTCTTTTAGAGGTAGTTTTTCTTTCATAAATTTTAATTATCTTTGCCGAAAAATATACCGAAAAATGAAATCTTTTTTTATTGTTTTTAATATTTTATTTTTATCAATAACAATGAAATCTCAAAATATCATCTACCAAAGCCAATACTCCTTCGAGGAGACTCTTAACAAAGTAAAGTATGGTATTTTAGCAAAAAATATCAATATTTTCGCTGAAATAGACCACTCAAAAGAAGCCGAACAAGTAGGGCTCCCGCTGAACAAAACGAAAGTACTCATATTGGGTAACCCACAAGTGGGAACAGCTATCATGCAGGATAATCCCTATACAGCCATAGAACTACCACTAAAAATATTAATCTTGGAAAAAGATAACAAAACAGAGGTTGTCTATAAAAAATTAACTCCTCTATCCAATCAGTATCATTTAATGAATACAAAAATACTTGACACGATAGACGAAAATATGACCAAACTAATAGGTAATATTTTAAATAATTAGAGATTATTTCATCAAAATAGTATCTTTGTAAAAATTTTGGGCTCAGAGAGTCTGAGTTACTCATTAATCGGCATTTTTTCCTCATTTTTTGGAATTTAATGCTATTAAATAATTTTTTATGTCAAATATTGTAGCAATTGTTGGTCGCCCAAATGTAGGAAAATCAACACTTTTTAATCGCCTTTTAGAAAGAAGAGAGGCCATTGTAGATTCCGTAGCAGGAGTTACAAGAGACCGCCATTATGGAAAATCCGAATGGACAGGAGTAGAATTCACGGTGATAGATACAGGCGGGTATGATGTAGGCTCTGATGATGTTTTTGAAGAGGAAATCCGCCGACAAGTACAACTCGCTGTAGATGAAGCTACTTCAGTAATTTTCATGCTCAATGTGGAGGAAGGCCTCACGGATATAGACCACGAGATTTATTCCCTATTGAGAAGAGCTAATAAGAAAGTATATATTGTCGTAAATAAGGTAGATTCTGCCAAAGAGGAACTTTTAGCAACGGAATTTTATCAATTAGGTATTGACAAATATTTCACAATTTCCTCAGCAACAGGCTCAGGGACAGGTGATTTATTAGATGAAATCGTTGCAGACTTCCCTTCCACAGAATATAAAGACCCTTTTGAAGGATTACCAAAAATCACCATAGCAGGTCGCCCAAATGTAGGAAAATCTACCCTAACGAATGCCCTTTTGGATAAAGAAAGAAACATCGTAACCAATGTGGCGGGAACTACGCGAGATAGCATCCAAAGTCTATATAACAAGTTCGGTCACGAGTTCGTATTAGTGGATACTGCCGGTATGAGAAAGAAAAACAAAGTCTCCGAAGACTTAGAGTTCTACTCCGTGATGCGTTCTGTGCGTGCTATTGAGAATTCTGATGTCGTAATTATTATGGTAGATGCCACTCTCGGCTGGGAATCCCAAGATATGAATATTTTCAGTATTGCACAAAGAAACAGAAAAGGAATAGTAATCCTCGTAAATAAATGGGATTTGATAGAAAATAAAGGTGCTAATAGCATAAAAGAATTTGAGGCTATTATCCGAAACAGAATCGGACAGTTTTCTGATGTGCCTATACTATTTATATCTGCTCTCACCAAACAAAGAATCCTAAAAGCTGTAGAAACTGCAATGGAAGTTTATGAAAATCGTAAGAAAAAAATCAAAACTTCTAAACTAAACGAGGTGATGCTCCCTATCTTTGAAAACACACCTCCACCTGCTTTGAAAGGTAAATATATTAAAATAAAATACTGCGTACAGTTGCCAACACCATCACCACAATTCGTATTCTTCTGCAACCTACCTCAGTATGTAAAAGACCCTTACAAACGATTCACTGAAAACCAACTCCGAAAAGAGTTCGGCTTCACGGGAGTACCTATTGAAGTATATTTCCGACAAAAATAAATTTTATCAAAAAAAATGAGTGTATTCTTTGTACATTCATTTTTTTATTTGCCTTAATTTTAGTAATCTTGCAACTACAAAAATTACATCCATTGATAAGACGAATAAAAACTATTTTTTCAAATGAAAAATCCATAATTTTCCTCTGGATAATACTTGCTATTGCAAGTATCATACAATATGTTATCTTAAAGGAAAAGCATAACAATTATCTCATTTTCAAAGGAGTATTTTGGCATACAATAGAGCAAAAATCACTATTTTCTGAGTATCCAAATGAATATTCTGATACGAATCATTATGGGATTTTATTTTCAATAATCATTGCTCCTTTCGCAATACTTGGCAATAAATTAGGGTGTAGCCTTTGGATTTTTGCTAATTTATTTTTCTTAATTTGGGCAATACGACAAATCCCTATCTCTAAGGCAGCTATCGTTGGGATTATGCTCATCTCAGCACATGATTTTTATGGCTCCATAGCAATGCAACAATTCAATCCTTCACTGGTGGCTCTTTTGGTGGGTGCCTTTGTATTCATCGAAAAACGGAAAGAACATTGGGCAACTTTATTTATTGTAATAGGTTTCCTCACTAAAATTTATGGTATTGTGGGACTTGCATTTTTCTTTTTTGCAAATAATAAATTTCGGTTCGTATGGAGTGGGATATTATGGTTAGGATTGTTATTTTGCCTTCCGATGCTATATTCTTCACCAGAATTCGTATTATCTCAATATAAAGAATGGTTTATTTCTCTTTCCGAAAAAAATGCACTCAATACGGAAATTAACCTCCAAAATTTATCATTATTAGGGTTCTTACAACGAACAGGAATTTATGATAACAACCTAATAATTATTACAATAGGAATCATCATTTTTTCATTACCTTATTTAAGAATTCAGCAATATCAATACCTGAATTTTCGATTAATGTTTTTGGCCTCGGTGTGTCTATTTATTTGCCTATTCAGCACAGGTACCGAAAATAGCACCTATATTATTGCCTATGTGGGTATTGGCATTTGGTATATGCTATCTCCCAATAACTCAAAATGGAAAAACTTTCTCCTCATTTTGGCAATTTTAACATCATTATCTCCAACAGATTTATTCAAGCCAATAAAGGAAACTTACATCATCAGATACTCTCTGAGGGCAATTCCTCCAAGTATAATCTGGCTATCGCTAATCTACGAAATGTACTTTATGGACTACGGAAAGACGACTAACACTATCAACAAAAAATAATTCTGTAATTTTGCCTATAATTTTTCAATATGAAACAAGATTTTTTTAAATATCAAGCACAAACAACTCCCTTCGCCTCCGGTTTTGAGGTAAAAAGTGCAAAGGGATGCTATATCTATGGTAAAGACGGTAGAGAATATCTGGATTTTGTGGCGGGCGTATCGGCAAACACTTTAGGGCATTCTCACCCGAAAGTAATTGATGCTATCAAAGAGCAAGCGGACAAATATTTACATGTAATGGTCTATGGAGAATATGCTCAAGAAAAACCAATAGAACTTTGTAAATTACTTGCCGAAGTAACCCCTACTCCATTAGAAGTTACCTATCTCGTGAATTCTGGTACTGAAGGAATAGAGGGAGCCTTAAAATTAGCTAAGAGATATACGGGCAGAGAGGAAATAATATCTATGAAAAATGCCTACCACGGTAACACACACGGCTCACTTTCTGTAGCAGGAAACGAAACCCACAAAAGGGAGTTCCGTCCGCTATTACCAATGGTTAATTTCATTAATTTTAATGACGAGGGCGAATTTCATAAAATCACTGAAAAAACTGCTTGCGTAATCGCCGAAACAATCCAAGGAGCAGCTGGCTTTTTGGTACCCAAGCAAGATTATTTCCAAAAACTAAAAAAACGATGCGAAGAGGTCGGTGCATTACTGATTTTAGATGAAATACAACCTGGATTCGGAAGAACGGGGAAACTATTCTCCTTTGAACATTTCGGTATCGTTCCTGATATTTTAGTTATGGGCAAAGGTATGGGAGGAGGAATTCCTGTGGGGGCCTTTATGGCATCAAAAGAAATAATGAAAACCCTATCTCATTCACCGAAATTAGGACATATCACAACCTTTGGAGGAAATCCACTCGTAGCAGCTGCTAGTTTAGCAACCCTAAAAGAGGTAATAGAATCAGGTTTAATGAACGAAATGAAAACCAAAGAACAACTCTTCCGAAGCCTACTACAACACCCAAAAATCCAATCTATCAATGGAATGGGACTAATGCTCGCTGTGAATCTTGGTACCCCAGAATACACTCTAAAAGTAGCCAAAAGATGTATGGAAGAGGGACTTATTGTATTTTGGCAACTCTACAAAAACGAATATCTAAGAATATCGCCACCATTGACAATCACGGAAGAAGAAATACGAAAAGGTTGCGAAATAATTTTAAAAATTCTTAATGAGGATTAATCCTAAATAATAAATATTTTTGGCTATTTAAAAATTAATTTTTAAATTGCGCCGCAAATAAAAAATATGGCGAAAACAAAAGTTCAGTATGAATTCCCAATGCATTGCCTCTCCGAAATGTTATACGAGTATCTCGCAACTTCCGAAGGATTACAGGAGTGGTTTGCAGATGAAGTATCAGAAAAAGGTGATGATTTCTTCTTTTCTTGGGACGGAAGCGAACCCGAAAGAGCAACTCTCATAAGATATAAACCCGAAAGTTTTGTGAGATTCCGCTGGGAGGAAGATGAGGGAACAAAAAATTTCTTTGAAATGTCCATCGTAATAGATGAAATCACTAATGATTTATCTCTCAATATAACCGACTTCTGTGAAGGAGATGAAAAAGAAGAAAATAAAATCTATTGGGAAAATCTAATCGATAATCTAAGAATTAGACTTGGAGCGGGATAATATTAAACTTTTCATATAACATGTATAAAGGTTTCTTGCTAAACCTTTATGTTTTTTTATATATCATTTATTTCAAATATAATGCAAAAATATTACACATCTGATAATTTTTCATCTATAAACTCTTCATTTTTAAATGGAGATGCTGTAAGAGTTTCTTTCTTTATACGAAATTCCGAATTAATAATGGCTGAGGAATGCTATTTTTACCTAATGGCATCAATGAGAAAAATGAGAATGCATATCCCACTGTCTTATACCTTAGAATTTTTTCAGGAACTTTTACAAAAAGAAGCCATCAATAAAGAAGTAAGCAATGGAATAATTAACCTATTGGTATATCGTAACTTAGAGGAGAACCTCCCACTACCGAAGAGAAGTGTTTCTTTCTATTTTGATATTACTGAAATAGATGATATTCTAAACATTCGTGAGGAATATTCGTTGGATATCATTCGCGAAATTTTCATCAATTCTAGTCTTCTAAGTAATATCCGTGTACATTGCCCTGAAAATATTTATGCCGAAATCTACGCTAAGGAAAACGATTTAGATGAGGTAATACTCCTGAATGCCAACCGACGAATAGCAAGAAGTATCTCTGGAAACTTACTTTTCCTTGAAAATGGAAAAATAAAAGTTCCTAAACAGACAGAAGGGGCCTTGATTTCCCCGTTGATGGAAAATTTCGTAACCTTCCTTCACAGACAAAATATTGCCGAAGTGGAACAAGTAGAAATGGTGGCTTTTGAGTCTCAAAAAGCACAAGAAATATTACTAATCTCTGATGAAAAAGGTCTATTCTCCGTTACAAAAATCAGAAATAAAACCTTCGAGACAACCCAATTTACCAATTGGGTAAAGCAATGGAGAAACCATTATAATAACAACAAACACAAAGAAATATAGTGGAAAACCTACACAATAGCCGACAAGTATATGAAAAATATGAACTATTGGAAGAAAATATTAAGGAAAATCCAATAGAGCAGTTTCGTGATTGGTTCTATGATGCAAAAGCCGAACCTCTTGTAAATGAAGCCAACGCAATGTCTATATCTACAATAGAGCCTGATGGTTGCCCACGAACAAGAATGGTTCTACTAAAATCTTATACCCACGAAGGATTTATTTTTTATACCAACTACAATAGTAGAAAAGGAAATGCTCTTGCTGAAAATCCTCTCGCCTGCCTACATTTTTTTTGGGCAGGACTCGAAAGACAGGTTATCATCAAAGCAAAATTGGAAAAACTCCATCAGAACCTCAGTGATGGATATTTCGCAGAACGACCAAGAGGAAGCCAAATAGGAGCTTGGGTATCAAAGCAAAGTTCGGTAATTCCCAACAAAGCATTTTTAGAGAGCGAACTAAAAATCTTAGAACAGCAATTTGAAGGGAAAGAAATTCCTCGTCCAGAGTATTGGGGCGGGTACTTAGCAAAACCCTACGAAATAGAATTCTGGCAAGGAAGACCCAACCGCCTACACGACAGAATCCTCTACACTCTACAAGAGAATTACGATTGGAAAATAGAGCGACTTTCTCCATAAAAAATAATTGTAGATAACTTATGCTATAGGTATATTTATCTGCTTTTTTTATAATAAATTTTGATTGAAAACTTATCTTCTTATATTGTAAAACAATCTAAATAAGATTGTTTTTTATTTTAATATCTATTACGACCTCCTTTTTATCAGCAGAATGCTCATTCGTATTGATGAATTTAAACCTGGTTTTTAAAGAAATATAGACATAATCTTTTAAGGTTGTGCCGATATATAATTTTTTATAAAATAAAAATCGCCATAAACATTTAGTTTATAGCGATTTAATAATCATTCTTGATATTTAGTAATTGATACTATTTAACTTCTTCAAAATCGGCATCTTGGACATTGTCTCCACCAGCATTATTTCCTTGCTCTGGATTTGCTCCTTGTTGTTGTTCAGCCTGTGCTTTGTATAATTCTTCAGAAGCGGACATCCACGCGTTGTCTAACGCCTCAGATTTTGTTTTAATTGCTTCTATATCTTTTGCTTCAAAAGCAGTTTTTAACTCAGCAGCGGCAGTTTCTATAGTAGATTTTTTATCCGCAGAAATTTTATCACCAAACTCTTTTAATTGTTTTTCTGTTTGGAATATTTGTCCGTCTGCTTTGTTTATCAAATCTGCTTCTTCTTTTCTTTTAGCATCAGCAGAAGCGTTTTCTTGTGCTTCTTTTTTCATTCTTTCGATTTCGTCGTCAGAAAGTCCAGAAGACGCTTGTATTTTAATAGATTGCTCTTTTCCTGTTCCTTTATCTTTTGCAGAAACACTAAGGATACCATTAGCGTCAATATCAAATGTTACTTCAATTTGAGGCACTCCTCTTGGTGCTGGTGGAATATCTGTTAAATCAAATCTTCCGATTTCTTTATTATCATTGAACATGGGTCGTTCCCCTTGTCCTACTCTAATGGTTACGGAAGGTTGGTTATCTGCAGCGGTAGAGAACACTTCGGATTTTCTTGTTGGAATAGTTGTATTTGCATCTATTAATTTTGTAAATACAGAACCCATCGTTTCTATACCGAGAGATAGAGGCGTAACATCAAGGAGTAATACATCTTTCACATCACCTGTCAAAACACCACCTTGGATTGCGGCACCTACTGCTACTACCTCATCTGGATTTACTCCTTTTGAAGGTTTTTTACCGAAGAATTTTTCTACTTCTTCTTGGATAATTGGAATTCTTGTAGAACCACCTACAAGGATTACCTCATCTATATCTGATGTAGATAGACCAGCATCTTGTAGAGCTTTTTTACAAGGTTCCATTGAGCGTCTCACCAAATCAGCAGAAAGTTGCTCAAATTTTGCTCTTGTTAAAGTTTTCACTAAGTGCTTAGGACCTGTTGCTGTCGCTGTGATATATGGTAAGTTGATTTCTGTTTGAGCTGACGCAGAAAGTTCAATTTTTGCTTTTTCAGCAGCTTCTTTCAATCTTTGTAGTGCGATAGGGTCTGCTTTTAAATCCACACCTTCCTCTGATTGAAATTCTCCTGCTAACCAATTAATAATCACATTATCAAAGTCATCACCACCAAGATGGGTATCCCCATTAGTGGATAACACCTCAAATACACCATCTCCTAAATCAAGGATTGAGATATCAAAAGTACCACCACCGAGGTCATAAACTGCAATTTTTTGGTCTTTATTATTTTTATCTAATCCATAAGCCAAAGCTGCAGCCGTAGGCTCATTGATTATTCTTTCCACTTTAAGTCCTGCAATTTCCCCTGCTTCTTTTGTTGCTTGTCTTTGAGCATCATTGAAGTAAGCAGGAACAGTGATTACAGCTCTTGTTACTTCTTGCCCAAGATAATCTTCGGCAGTTTTCTTCATTTTTTGAAGAGTCATTGCAGAGATTTCTTGTGGAGTATATTCTCTTCCATCAATTTTCACTTTTGCGGTATTGTTAGCACCTTGTACTAATTCATACGGTACTCTTTTATCTTCCTCTGTAAGAGAAGAGAACCCTGTACCCATATATCTCTTGATAGAATAAATAGTATTTTTAGGGTTTGTTACAGCCTGTCTTTTAGCTGGGTCTCCTACTTTTCTTTCACCATCTTCTGTAAATGCCACGATAGAAGGAGTTGTTCTTTTCCCTTCAGCATTTGGGATTACCACTGGGTCTTTACCCTCCATTACAGCAACACAAGAGTTGGTTGTTCCTAAGTCAATTCCAATAATTTTACTCATAATATTTTCTTTTTTTTGTTTAATTGTTAATTATTTAAATCCTAATTGAGCATCGTTGCTCTACGCTTTTATAATTACCAATATTATACCATTATATTTTTTATGACAATATGACATCATCAAAGAACATAATGACACAAAAAAATCTTTACTCTAATTCTTTATATTTTTTTTATCCAACCATTCTTGGTATTTCTTTGCATTCTTAGCATGTTCTACATCTGAATCCGTAAATATATGATAACCAATTCTTTCTGTATCCGCACACATAAAAATATAATTATTTTTCTCAGCATTAAGGACGGCATCTATGGATCTTTTATCTACAATACAGATAGGTCCTGGCGGTATTCCTTTGTTGGCATAAGTATTATATAGCGATGGATTTTTTAAATCTTTGTATAGAACTCTTTTTATTTTTGTTTTAAACTGACTATCTTTACTTACTGCATAGATTACAGTAGGATCGCTTTGTAGTTTCATACCTTTTCGATAGCGGTTTAGGTATAAACCTGCGATAGTTTTTTGTTCATCGGGTTTCCCACCTGATTCCTTATATACAATAGATGCCAAGGCATAGACCTGCTCGCGAGTAAGTCCCATATTTTTATATTTTTCTTGTCTATCGGCAGTCCAAAAATCGTCGTATTGTTTCTCAAATTTCTTAAAAAACTGCTGTGGCGACACCGACCAATAGAAATTATAAGTGTCAATAAAAAAATATTTTTTGAGGTCTTCAGCATTTTGTAGACCTTTATCTTGGGCTATTTTATCAAATTCCTTCACAAATTGTAGAGAGTCAGCCTCCGTTTTCTGGGATACACGCCCTATCATTTGATAAACATCACCAAAATCCCCAATTCGAAAGGTATCCTCCGACTGATTTCCAGCCTTTATCATATTCACAATTTCGGCATTTCCCATTCCTTTTTGTATGTAATACCTTCCAATCTTAAATTTTTCATCCATATTCTTTGACAAAGCGACCTCACGGAAAGTATTTTTATCCTTTAAATATGGTTTAATTTTTTCAAAAATATCCTCTATTTTAGAATTTTTAGATATCACAATGTAGCCCGCCTTTTGCACATTATTCTTATAATTTTTAGTATAAAATTTCACACCAAAATATCCCAAAATACCTACCAAAACTACCGAAATAATTGTCGTTTTTTTCATTAATCTATCTTTATATTTCCTTTAAATACTTGCTTAGCAGGTCCCTCTAACCACACATTTCGGAGAATACCCTCTCTATTTTCTGCATAGACCTTTAGATTTCCTCCCAAAGTCTTCACCACTACAGATGATATATTTCTATCCTTCATAAAAGTTATTGCCGATGCTGTAACTCCTGTTCCACAACTGAGTGTTTCGGCTTCTACACCTCGTTCGTAAGTTCTCACAAATATCTCATTATCTCTTATTTGCTCTACAAAATTCACATTAATACCTTCTTTTTTGTAGTTTGCTGAATTACGAATATCATATCCATTTTGATAGACATTATACACTTCCACACGCTCTACATATTTCACGAAGTGAGGTGAGCCAGTATTTAGCACGAAGCAATCTCCATCAGTGTTAATATTTTCTACATCTATCATTTTTAATTTTACAACACCTTGGTTTATTTCTGCCTCGTGCAGTCCATCAACTGCTGTGAATGTTGTTTTCTGCTGGAAAATATTCAGGAAATGAGCAAAAGCCACAATACACCGCCCACCATTGCCACACATTGTACTCTCATTACCATCAGAATTGTAATAGACCATTTTAAAATCCGTATTTTCGTCTTTTTCAAGGAGAATGAGACCATCGCCACCGACACCGAATCGTCTATTGCAAATTTGTTCAATCAGCCGTTGCTCTTTCGGGAAAGACAAATCTCTGTTATCTATCATCACAAAATCGTTTCCCGTACCTTGATATTTACAAAATTCCATTATTAGTAGTAATTTAGGCTACAAAAATATATATTTTTTATAAAACAAAAGAATGCCAATTTTTACAGAAACAGCATTCTATTCATTTTGTGTAGATTATTTTTTTAGTCTTTTTGATATTCTATTTCTCTACGATAGTATTTATATATGACAAACAATAATACATTTTTTCATAAAAATATTTTTATAGTCATAAATACAAAAAAAATAAGTAAGTATATTTGAGTTTTTTAAAAAAAAGCTTCAACATATTAAATAATACTTAATAATATATTATAAATAAAAATCTCCACTTCATCATAAAGATAAAATAGAGATTTTTTCGGTTATATCGATTTTGTTATCTTATTCATCTGAATTAGTTCCACCAATTCTACACTCTTATTCTGCATTCGTAAAATTTTAAAGTGATAATCAAACATTTCAAACTCTTGATTTTCCTCTGGAATATCCTCCAATTGATAAAGTATAAAGCCTGCCAACGAGTTATAATCTCCCTCTTCCGACAATGGAAGTTTCTCTGGTAAATACTCATTTATTTCTTCCAAAGGTTGCGTTGCTTGTACCCAAAAGGTATTTTCTGATATTTCCTCTACGATTTTTTCTTCCTCGTCTTCCTCATCTTGAATCTCTCCTACAAGTTCCTCCAAAATATCCTCCAAACTGATAATCCCCTCTGTCCCTCCGAACTCATCTATAACAATTGCGAGGTGCTGTTTTTTCTGTTGAAAATTCTTCAACAAATCGGAAATTTTCTTACTTCCCACCACAAAAAAAGCTTCTCTCATCAAGTCTCGAAGGTCGGTATTGGTAAGATTCCCATTTCTTTTGATATATTCTCTAATAATTTCTTTTGTGTATAGCACTCCGATAATATTATCTATACTACCCTCATAAACAGGGATTCGCGAGTATCCACTATCTACAATCACATTAATAATATCCTCTATCGGGTCCTCAATATCTATGGACAGAATGTTTTGGCGAGGCACCATAATCTGCTTTGCAGAATGGTCTGTAAAGTCAAAGGCATTTTTAATGATTTCATAATCCTCTTCCTCTATCTCACCAGAATCCGCACTTTGTTTCACCAAAAGTTGTAACTCCTCGGAAGAATGTATATCAGATTCCTCAGCAGGTGGAATATTAATCATCCTCAAAAAACCATTAGACATCGAATTCATCAACCAAATAAAAGGCTGAAAAACAATCGTAAATCCCCTCAACGGATATGCTACAAACATAGCAGTAGATTCCGACTTACGAATAGCAATAGACTTTGGTACCAATTCCCCAAAAACGATATGTAAAATAGTAATAATGAAAAAACTAAAAAACAAAGAAATAGTCGTAACACTCGTGTCATCTAAACTTAGATTCATCATAATGAGAAACTTATCCATAAAATGATGCATTGCCCCCTCTCCTATCCAACCTAATGCTAATGATGATAAGGTAATCCCCAGTTGGGTTGCCGAAAGATAGGCATCAAGTTTTTTTAATATCAATTCCAACTGTTTTGCTACTGGGTTTCCTTCCTGCACTTTTATCTGAATTTGTGAGTATCTTACCTTCACTATTGAAAATTCAGCTGCTACAAAAAAACCATTCAAAATGACTAAGAATAATGCTAATAGTATCCTGACCGAGTCTTCCATAATTTATAATTTCTAAAATTTTAATACAAAGTTACATATTTTTTTCTAAACACTAACCTTTTGAAACACCTAATTTTAAAACATATTTCAATATATTTTTTGATAACCTCTATTTCATGTTGCACAATCAGCAAAAATAACCTATGTTTTTCACATCTATTTCTGCCATTAGCTTTGGATTTTTATAGTAATGATTTATCCATTATCATAAATTTTTATATATTTGCATTATGGAATTTACGGCTTCACAAATAGCAAATGTTATCAATGGTAGAATTATTGGTGATGAAAATACCATTATTAACGGCGTTTCTCCTATTGAGTTAGGCGAAAAAGGACATCTTTCATTCGTTGCACACGAAAAATTTGCAGATTTTATAGAAAATTCTGATTGCTCAGTGCTCATAGTATCTGAAAAGCTTTTAGCAGATAAACCTTATAAGCCAACTATAATCGTAGTAGAAGATGCCTACCTATCTTTCCAAATACTTATGAATATTTACAACGAAATGAAACAAGTAAAACGCTCTGAGATAGAGCATTCTGCTTTTGTAAATAATTCAGCTACAATTGGTGAGGATGTATATGTAGGAGCCTTTACCTATGTATCCGAAAAAGCAAAAATAGGCGATGGTAGCCAAATATATCCTCAAGTATTCATCGGTAAAAATGTAAAAATTGGTAAAAATTGTACCTTATATAGCGGCGTAAAGATTTATGACTATTGTACAATTGGTGATAACTGCATAATACACTCTAACTCTGTGATTGGTAGTGATGGGTTCGGATTCCAACCAACAAAAGATGGATTCCAAAAAATTCCGCAATTAGGAAATGTAGTATTGGAAAACGATGTAGAAATTGGCTCTAATTGTACCATAGACCGAGGAACAATAGGCTCTACCATTATTGGGCAAGGTACTAAAATAGATAATTTGATTCAAATCGCCCATAATGTGAAAATTGGTAAGCATAATGTAATTGCTGCACAAGTGGGTATCGCTGGGTCCACAACAATTGGCGATTGGAACCAAATCGGTGGACAAACTGGTATTGTAGGACATATAAAAATTGGTAACCAAGTTAAGATACAAGCACAATCTGGTGTGAATAGAAATACCGAAGACGGAGAAATTCTTTATGGCTCACCTGCCATTTCTGCAAGTGACTTCCGTAGAAATTATGTCCATTTCCGAAACTTTGACGAGATAGTAAAACGATTGGAAAAATTAGAAAAATCAAAAAATAAGGATGATAAATAGTCCTTTAATAATAAATTTATTGTTGTAAATCTAAAAAAAATAAAAACATATCACAATGAGTGATTTACAAAAGACACTGAAAGAAGATATTAGCCTCTCAGGAGTAGGGCTTCACACAGGTAAAAAGGTTAATTTGACCATCAAACCAGCAAAGGAAAACACTGGTTTTGTTTTTGTAAGAACCGATTTGGAGGGGAACCCTCAGGTTGAAGCAGATGTAAATTATGTAACTACCACAGAAAGAGGAACAACCCTTGAAAAATTAGGTGTAAAAATCCATACTTGCGAGCATCTATTGGCCGCTCTTGTTGGTATGGATATAGATAATGCAATCCTTGAAATGGATGCTGCTGAACCACCAATTATGGATGGTTCCTCTAAGTTCTTTATAGAGGCCATTGAAAAAGTTGGCGTAGTGGAGCAAAATGTTGCAAGAGAATATCTCGTAATTAAAGAAGTGATGAACTACACCGACCCTAATACAGGATCTGAAATCACAATAATACCTTCCGATACCTACGAAATTACTACAATGGTAGATTTCGGAACAAAAGTCCTTGGCACTCAAAATGCTACAATGAAACATATCTCCGAGTTTAAAGAAAATTTTGCTAACGCTCGTACTTTCAGCTTTTTACACGAGTTAGAAATGCTTCTTGACCATGGTCTTATCAAAGGTGGTGATATTTCCAACGCCATCGTATATGTAGATAAAGAGCTCACTCCTGAAACAATGGAAAAACTGAAAAAGGCTTTTGGAAAAGACAAAATTTCGGTAAAACCTAACGGAACACTAGACAATATTACACTAAACTCACCAAACGAAGCAGCGAGACACAAGCTCCTCGATGTAGTCGGAGATTTAGCATTAGTAGGAGTAAAAATTAAAGGAAAAGTAATTGCTAACAAGCCTGGACATTTCGTAAATACGCAGTTTGCAAAAAAACTCAATAGACAATGGAAGCTACATAAAAAGAAAAATGTTCCTGATTTTGACTTAACAAAATCTCCTGTTTATGATATTAATGGTATAATGAAACTACTACCTCATAGACCTCCATTCCTATTGATAGACAAAATTATAGAACTATCCGAAAGTCATGTCGTCGGCGTTAAAAATGTCACAATGAACGAACCTTTCTTCGTAGGACATTTCCCAAAAGAACCTGTAATGCCAGGCGTTCTCCAAATAGAAGCAATGGCGCAGACTGGCGGTATTTTAGTATTAGCAAATGTCCCAGACCCTGAAAATTACTCTACCTATTTTGTAAAAATAGATAAAGTGAAATTTAAGAAAAAAGTAATACCTGGAGATACTGTAATCTTCAAAATAGAACTTATAGAGCCTATTCGAAGAGGTATAGTCCATATGCAAGGATATGGCTATGTAGGTGATAGTGTGGTAGTAGAAGCCGAACTAATGGCGCAAGTTGCAAAAACTAAAATAGACTAAATGATACATCAATTAGCAGTAGTAGATAGACGAGCAAAAATTGGGGATAATGTAACTGTAGAACCCTTTACAACCATTGCTCCGGATGTAGAAATTGGCGAAGAAACTTGGATTGGCCCTAATGTAACAATTATGGACGGAGCGAGGATTGGAAAAAATTGTAAAATTTTTCCTGGAACTGTAATATCTGCCGTACCGCAAGACCTAAAATTTGAAGGAGAAAATTCCTATGTAATTATAGGAGATAATACCACTATCAGAGAATGCGTAACCATCAACAGAGGTACTAAAAGTTTAGGTCATACTAAGATAGGGAATAATTGTCTGATAATGGCCACCGCTCATATTGCTCATGATTGCGTATTAGGAGATAATGTAATTATCGTAAATGGTTGTGGAGTTGCAGGACATGTGGAGATTGGTGATTTTGCTATCATCGGAGGAATTACCGCTATTCACCAATTTTCAAGAATCGGAAAACACGCTATGATTTCTGGCGGGTCATTAATACGTAAAGATATCCCTCCTTATGTGAAAGTTGCTAGAGAGCCACTTTCGTATGCAGGAATAAACTCTGTAGGGCTTCGTAGAAGAGGTTTTAGTAATGAAAAAATATTTGAAATACAAAAAATTTATAGATATATTTTTCAAATGAAAATGAATGTCTCTCAAGCCATTAATTTCATAGAGAAAGAAATGTTATCTACTGCCGAAAGAGACGAAATCTTAGAATTCATCAAAAACTCACCTAGAGGTATCGTAAAAGGATACGGACGAGGTAAAGAATAAAAATAATAAATTATTAAATTATCATATATTAAATGGCAACAACAGCTGACATCAAGAAAGGACTTTGTATTGAGTTTAGCAACGATATCTACAAAGTAATTGAATTCCTACATGTAAAGCCAGGTAAAGGTCCTGCTTTCGTAAGAACAAAATTAAAATCTGTAACCAATGGAAAAGTTGTAGATAATACTTTCTCCGCTGGACATAAAATCGAAGAAGTAAAAGTTATTACTAGAAAATTCCAATATCTTTACGATGATGATAACGGATTCCACTTTATGAATAATGAGGATTTTTCTCAAATCTACATCAATAAAGATATGATTGAAAATGCTCAATTTATGAAAGCAGGTGAGGAAGTTACCATCATTCTCAAAGAAGCTGATGAAACTCCACTTTCTGCCGAAATTCCGCCAACAGTAGTGTTAGAAGTAACAGAAGCAGATCCAGGAGTAAAAGGAAATACAGCTACAAACGCTCTTAAAAATGCTATCGTAGAAACAGGAGCAAGAGTATTAGTTCCTCTTTTCATTGAACCAGGAGAAAAAATTAAAATCAATACAGAAGATGGTTCTTATATTGAACGAGTTAAATAAAACAAAAAAGTTCGGATTTTGTCCGAACTTTTTTGTTTTTTAATTGTTTTATTATTTTTTATTGATAGCATCTTCATATCGCTTACTCACTTCATCCCAATTCACAATATCCCAAATAGCAGACAAATATCCTGCTCTTTTATTCTGATATTTCAAATAATAGGCATGTTCCCATACATCAATTCCCAATATAGGAGTTCCTTTTACCTCAGCAATATCCATCAATGGATTATCTTGATTTGGGGTGGAAGACACTACTAATTTTCCATTTTTCGTCACCACAAGCCAAGCCCAACCAGAACCAAATCTCGTTGCTCCTGCATCATTAACACTTTTTTTAAGGTTTTCAAGACTTCCAAAATTTTCCACAATTGCTTTTTCAAGCTTTTTGGATGGTTTAAGTCCTTTTTTAGGAGTCAAAATTGTCCAAAATAATTCATGGTTATAATGTCCTCCTGCATTGTTTCTCACGGCAGTAGAGTATTTTGACACATTTTCCAAAATATGCTCAATACTTTCTTTTTCATCCGGTGTTCCTGCTATTGCTTTATTCAAGTTACTCGTATATCCTGCTGCATGTTTAGAATAGTGGATTTCCATAGTTTGAGCATCAATAGCTCCTTCCAAAGCATTGTATGCATACGGAAGCGGAGTTTGAGTAAATTGTCCCCAAACAGTTTGTGCAAGCAATAACACTCCCACACTCATTAATTTTGTAATATTCATTATTCTATTTTATTATTTTTTATTCAAACTGCTAATATATTTTTCAGGGTCTTTTTTAAATTCAGTCTTACAATGAGTAGAACAAAATCCATAAGTTTGCCCCTTGTAATTTATTGTATCATTGATATGTTTCTTTGTCTCCATCTCACAAATAGGGTCTATTTCATTTACAACCTTTACCTTCGATAGGTCTGGTTTTACAATCTCCTCTTGCTGAGTCGCCTCCTCGTGTTGATGTCCATCATGTTCGGTATGAGATTCGTTACCTTTACCACAAGCAACAAGTAACATTACCGAGAATATGGAATAAAAAATACCTTTTTTCATTGCTATATACTTTTAATAACTACACAAAATGCCACTTACTTTTCGCTAAGTGGCTATTATTATCTTAATTAATTTTTCTTTATTAATCTTCTTTTTTACTATAATATTTAGGATCGTAGTATGGAAATTTACCTTCTGTGGAAGAATAGTAAGTTTTATCTTTATTTCCACCGAGTTCAAAAATCAATACACTACACCAGTATAAGAAAAATCCACTACCTACAATAAACAATACCCAGTTTAATTCATAGGCAAAGGCATCATAAAATTTATATGAAGCCAAGAACATTTTACTTAAAAATAGCCAAAATGAAGTCATTGTATTATCTTTTTATTTAAATCTATGCAAATGTATAAAAATTTACTTAATATTCTACTATTTTATATCAAAAATTAAAAAATAAAACAGACACAAAAAACAATAAGTTACTTATATTCAATACTTTATACTATAATTTATTTTACCTTATCCAAATATTTCTGCCACTCCCAAGTGGTTCTAAGAGCTTCTTCTAATGAGGTATTAGCCTTCCAATTTAATTCTTTTTCAGCTTTATTGGCATTGGCATAAGCGATGGTAATATCTCCTGCTCTACGCCCACAAATCTGATATGGTACAGAAACTCCATTTGCTTTTTCAAAGGTTTTCACTATTTCCAAAACGGACGAACCTTTACCCGTGCCGAGGTTATATATATCTATTAAGGTTTCTTTTTCTTCTTTCAAAAGTTTTTTAAGTGCTTGTAAATGAGCCTTTGCCAAGTCACAAACATAGATATAATCTCTCACTGCTGTACCATCGGGTGTTTCATAATCATCTCCCCATATACTCAGTTTTTCCCTGATACCAGCAGCCGTTTGCATTACATAAGGTACCAAATTATTGGGTATTCCTATTGGTAATTCACCAATTTTTGCAGAAGGATGAGCTCCTATCGGGTTGAAATACCTCAGTAGTGTAATCTTTTTTTCGTGAGCTATTGCAAAATCTTTCAAAATATCCTCACACATTTGCTTCGTTTTTCCGTAGGAAGATTCAGCTGGTTTTATTGGAGTCTCTTCATCAATTGGCATCTTATCAGCTTGACCATAGACCGTACAAGAGGAACTAAAAATAAAATTAGAAATATCTCGTTCCTTGAACTCCTGTAAAATATTAATCAACGAATATAGATTATTTTCATAGTAGTCAATCGGTCTTACTTGGCTCTCTCCCACTGCCTTAAAAGCTGCAAAATGGATGCATCCTGTAATTTTATGAGCATCTAAGACTTGAGAAATCAATTCTCTTCTTTTAAGGTCAAATGGGTAAAAAATAGGCTTTTTTCCCGTTATTTCCTCTATTCCTTCAAGTATTATTCTATCTGTGTTAGACAAATCATCAACGATAACTACATCAAAGTCATTATTTAGTAACTCAACCACGGTATGCGAGCCGATGTATCCTAATCCCCCTGTAACTAATATAGCCATATTTTTATTTCATAAATTTTAATACTGCGTTCGTGATATATTTCAACTGCTCTTCATCAAGTTCCGTATGCATTGGTAAGGAAATCACTTGATTTAATAATTTATCTGTATTCACAAAATCAGCATCGTTACTTTCTTGAAAATAAGCCTTTTGCTTTCTGAGGGCCACAGGATAATAAATCATAGCAGGTATTTCTTTTTCTGCCAAAAATTGTTGAAGTTCATTTCTCTTTCCATTCAAAATTCTCAATGTATATTGATGAAACACATGAGTAGATTTTTCGTATCTTTTAGGGATTAGTATATTTGGATGATTTGCAAAAACCTCGTCATAATGGTCTGCAACCTTTCTTCTCGCGTCGTTATAATGATCTAAATATGGTAATTTTCTTCTCAAAATCGCTGCTTGAATACTATCCAAACGAGAATTAACCCCCACTTCGTCGTGATAATATCTCTCATACATTCCGTGATTTACAATACCTCGAATTTTGTATGCCAAATCATCATCATTAGTAAAAATAGCCCCTCCATCACCATAACAACCCAAATTTTTAGATGGGAAAAAAGATGTTGTACCAATAGTCCCCATTGTCCCTGATTTTTTCACAGAACCATCAGAGAATGTGTATTCTGCACCGATTGCTTGGGCGTTATCCTCTATCACAAATAGATTATGTTCTTTTGCAATTTTCAAAATTTCCTCCATATTGGCACACTGTCCAAAAAGATGTACCGGAATTATAGCCTTTGTTTTTGGAGTTATTGCTTGTCTAATTTTTTCGGGGTCAATCGTAAAAGTATCATAATCCACATCCACCAATACAGATTTTAGTTTCAGTAGATGGATTACTTCCACTGTCGCTGCAAATGTAAAATCCGCAGTAATGACCTCATCTCCCTCTTCCAAACCGAGAGCCATAAGTGCAATTTGCAATGCATCAGTTCCATTAGCACAAGGTATCACATTCTTTACATTGAGATACTCTTCCATCTCTTTTTGGAAATATTTCACCTCTGATCCATTGATAAATTGTGCTGATTCCATCACATTCAGCACTGCATTGTCTACCTCATTTTTTATTTTAAAATATTGATTTTGCAAATCAACCATCTGAATCTTTCTCATTATTTTTCTATTTTTCTTGTTTATACCTTAGGATACCATCTATATAGAGAGTTCTGCTATTTTTATCGTATTTCACATTATCTTTTTCAAAAATAACATCATCCTTAGCATCCAAAATAACTGATTTATTATTAGGGAGGAAAACCTCTACCCTTTTACCATTCTTAGAGAAAAGAATAAATGCACTAATGACAGCCTCATTCTCATTCACTTGAATTGGATTTAGACGGAGTCCTTGATTAAAAACTTGTATACACTCCCCTTTTAGTTGAGAATAAGTCATTCCAGCACTTGGGATACATCCATATTTGTCGCTCAATCCACCGATTCTATGAGATGTAACACTTACATAAAGGCAAGACGACAGGCTAAACGAAACTACCATCACCAAAATAACCATTTCTCATAAAACATATTTTTTTGTAAAATTAATGATTTTTGATGAGTAAAAAAAATTATATCTAATATTTTTAGTGCGTCAATCTCTACTTTGTAAATTTATACAGATAAGTTTTTCTACTTTTATTTTTCCTTTTTCACAATAAATAAAAGTCCCAAAAATGTTATCATTCCATTAATTATCAACAATTCTAAACCTATTTTAAACTCTCCGAAAATATCTGTCTGGAAATGGTCTATAATATAAGAAAACACAGGTGATAGGATACAAACTATTGGCACCAAACTATCTTTTACCTTATATTTTGTAAAAATTCCGAAAGCGAATAACCCCAACAATGGCCCATAAGTAAAGCCCGCAAGTTTTAGGATTAATCCTATCATTGAGTTATCATTTATCCATCTGAATACCAACACCATTACAAGGAAAGAAAAGGCTACTAATAAATGTATTCTCTTTCTAATTTTTTCCTTTTTATCAATAGAAAACGCTCTATCATTAATCCCAAAAACATCTATAAAAAGAGACGAGGTAAGAGCTGTCATCGCACCATCAGCACTCGGAAACAATGCCGATATCAGAGCTATAATAAATATTATAGAGATAAAAGGAGGCATATAATTCAGTGCTATATCAGGAAAAAGCTTATCATCAACCGCTACCGAACCAACCTTTGCACCATAGATATAGAGCAACCCACCCATATAGAGAAAAAGAGAAATCACTCCAAAAAGAATAAATCCTAGAGTAACCATATTCTTTTGGCTATCTTTCAACTTCGTTACGGAAAGAGATTTTTGCATCATTTCTTGGTCTATACCCGTCATCGTAATAGTAATGAATGCCCCTGCTAAAATCTGTTTGATGAGATAATTAGAAGAATAAAAATCTGTATTAAAAATCTGCGTATAGCCCTTTTCACTCAATACTGAAAAGCTATCTAAAATACTTAAATCAAAATAATTGAGTATATAAAAAGTACAAGCTACTAAACCCGCAAGCATACAAGTCGTCTGCAAGGTATCTGTCCAAACGATAGTTTTCACTCCTCCCTCATAAGTGTATAAAATAATCATTGATAATATAACCAATGTAGTAACGATAAACGGCACTCCAAGACTATCTAAAATAGTAGTTTGCAATATATTAACCACCAAATAAAGCCTTGCAGTAGCACCTACCAATCGTGACACAATAAATATCCAAGCACCTGATTTATAGGACATTTTCCCCATTCGCTGTTGAAGATACCCATATATAGAAGTTAATTTTAAACGATAATACAAAGGCAACAAAATATATGCAATAATCACATAACCAATAAGATACCCGATTGTAATTTGCAAATAACCAAAATTTCCCTTACCCACAAAGCCCGGTACAGAAACGAAAGTAACTCCCGAAAGCGTGGTTCCTATCATACCAAAAGCAACCAACATCCAATTAGAATCACGATTTCCTATAAAAAAACTATCATTGTCGCTACCCTTACCAGTCTTATAAGCAACCCAAAGGAGCAATCCGAAATAAACAACTATTATAGATAATAATAAATATGGTGACATTTCTTATGTTTTATTAAATGTTTTATTAAATATTTTATTGATGAAATTGCTTAAAATCCTCATCGGAATCAAAAAAACTCAAAATAAATCCTCTATCAACAGATGAACTTTTATTTTTAGATAAATAACTTTGGTAAGATGAATATTTCCAATCTTTTGGTTCTGCTACAAGCCCCAAAGAAACAGGTTCACAATGAATCATTTTTACAATATTTTTCAAATCTTTCTCATCATCAATCTGTATTCTTTGCAAAAATTTCCCAAAAACTACCGTTTTTTCATTAGTATTTTGCCTAAAATAAGATGTATAATTCTCCAATATCATCTCAAATTGTCCTAAGATAATCTGATTTTGCTTTTCTAAATGATAATCTAAATCTTCATCAAGACCAATAGATTTACATACTTGATTTTTAGACTTAATACACATCAAAAACTGAAATTTTTTAGGTGTAAGAGAGTAAGCATATACATCTGCAATCGGTAAGACAAATTCTTTCATTTGTCCCAAAAAATATTGATAGTCTCTCGCATCACGAAATACCACCTGCCCCTCCTTTACTCTACTTGTAATATGATAAATAGCATCGAACTCAAAATCTTGAAAAATAGATTTATTAAAATTCATTTTTTGAAAAAATTATCGTTGAAGTTTCTCTCCATAAGCTAAATCCCCAGCATCGCCAAGACCTGGGGTAATATACCCCTTCGGAGTAAGATTCTCATCTAATGCTCCCACCCACAAAAATGCCTCTGGATAGGCACTACGAATAGATTCTACACCTTGTTTAGAAGCTATTGCCGATACAATATGTATCTGAGTAGGCATACCATTAGTTAATAAATCCCTCAAAGCTTCTATTAAACTTGCACCTGTTGCAAGCATTGGATCTGCAACAATCAATGGCCTTCCCTCAATATTAGGGCAGGTGAGATAATCCTGCTTGATAGAAAAATAATCATTCGCTTCATGCTTTCGGTAGGCTGCTACAAAGCCACAATCTGCCTTATCAAAATAATTAACGATTCCCTGAAAAGGAGGGACTCCCGCTCGAAGAATAGTAGTAACTACTGGCTGTACAGCTATTTCCTTCACCTTAATTTTGTCTAATGGAGTAGTTATTTCTCCCTCTTCATAGTCCATTTTTTTACTAATCTCAAAGGCTGAAACCTCTCCTATCCGTTCCAAATTCCTACGAAATCTCATTCTATCTATCTGAATATCAACATTCCTAAGTTCATTAATCCAAATATTAACTAAGGAAAAATTTTCTGATAAGATGGTAAGCATATTACATTTTTTGACATCACAAATTAAAAAAAATTTTATTAAAATATAAAAAAAATTGAGCAATATTTTCATTCATTTGTACCTTATAACTTAAAAAATTTGAAAAGTATAATATTAAAATTCTTAATTTTCAGATGATAAAATATTTTGAATTAAGTATAAATTCGTAAATAAAAGAAGTTTAAGTAATCATTTTTTCTTAACTTTGCACCCGCAAATTTTACTAAACAATGCACAAAACAGCAGCATACCATACATTAGGTTGTAAATTAAATTTCGCTGAGACCTCTACCATAGCCCGCCAATTGAAGGGGGCAGGATACCAAAAGGTAGAGTTTGATGAAAAGGCAGATGTCTATGTAATCAATACTTGTTCGGTAACGGACAATGCCGATAAGGAATGTAAATTCCATATAAAAAGAGCGATGAAAGCTAATCCAGAAGGATTAGTGGTAGTTATCGGTTGCTATGCCCAACTAAAACCCGATGAAATTGCCAATATTGAGGGAGTAGATTTGGTATTGGGAGCAAAAGAAAAATTCAATGTACTTTCTTACCTTGAAGATTTGAGTAAATCTGACAAGGGGATAGTTCATTCCTGCGAAGTGGGAGAAGCAAATACATTCATCGGTAGTTACTCCGCTGGAGATAGGACACGTGCCTTTCTAAAAGTGCAAGATGGTTGCGACTACAAATGTACCTACTGCACCATTCCTATGGCAAGAGGTGTATCTCGTTCGGATACTATTGAAAATATCATCAAAAATGCCCAAGAAATCTCCGAAAGAGGTATTAAAGAAATTGTACTCACAGGAGTAAATATTGGTGACTATGGGAAAGGCGAATTTGGTAACAAACGCCACGAACATACCTTCTTAGACCTCATCACCGAGCTGGATAAAGTAAAAGGAATTGAGAGAATAAGAATCTCGTCCATTGAGCCTAACCTGCTAAAAGACGAAGCAATAGAGTTGGTAGCAAATAGTAGAAGTTTCGTGCCTCATTTCCATATTCCTCTGCAATCTGGTAGCGATGATATTTTGAAAAAAATGAAACGCCGATATCTCACCAAACTATATACCGACAGAATTAATAAAATCCGTGAGACTATCCCTCATTGTGCTATCGGCGTCGATGTAATTGTAGGTTTCCCTGGTGAAACGGAAGAATATTTCTTGGATACCTATCGTTTTCTAAATCAATTGCCAATATCCTACCTCCATGTATTCACCTATTCGGAACGAAGCAATACAGAGGCATCAGATATGGAAGGAAGCGTACCTGTATCAGAAAGAAAAAGACGAAATAAAATGCTAAGAATACTTTCTGAAAAGAAAAAAAGAGAATTCTACGAATCTCAACTTGGGAAGAAATTACCTGTACTTTGGGAAGACGAAGAAAAAAACGGACTTATGTTCGGCTTTACAGAAAACTATGTAAGAGTACAAAAACCCTACGATAAAAATTCATCGAACACAATAGAACTAGTTACTCTTGACAAAATAGAAGCCGACGGAAGTGTCTCCGTTATCCTCAACTAAAAATACTACTCCGCACCAAATATAGTGTGGAGTTTTTTTATAAAGAAAAGAAAATTAAAACCCCATCACTTAAAGTGATGGGGTTTTAATTTATTTAATTATCTCGCTATATTTACCGCTCGTGTTTCGCGAATTACAGTAATTTTCACTTGTCCAGGATAGGTTAATTCATTTTGTATTTTCTCCGAAATATCATATGAGAGCTGTGCTGCCACTTCATCATTCACTTTGGCAGATTCTACCATTACTCTCAACTCCCGTCCTGCTTGTATCGCATAGGCACTTGATACACCATCAAAACTCATTGCTGCATTTTCTAAGTCTTTTAATCTTTGGATATACGATTCTAAAACTTGACGCCTTGCTCCTGGTCTTGCTCCCGAAATACCATCGGCAACTTGGACAATTGGTGATAATAAAGAGGTCATTTCTATCTCGTCATGATGTGCACCAATAGCATTGACTACCTCTGGATTTTCGCCATATTTCTCAGCCCATTGCATTCCTAATAGTGCATGTGGAAGTTCTGATTCCTGCTCTGGTACTTTTCCTATGTCATGGAGAAGCCCTGCTCTCTTAGCTAATTTCACATTGAGACCGAGTTCAGCAGCCATTGTAGCAGCAATATTTGCTACTTCACGGGAGTGCTGTAATAGATTTTGTCCATAGGAAGATCGGTATTTCATTCGCCCTACTATTTTCACTAACTCTGGATGTAGACCATGAATTCCTAAATCTATTATCGTTCTTTTCCCAACTTCTATAATTTCTTCATCTATCTGTTTACGAGTTTTCTCTACTACTTCTTCAATTCTTGCCGGATGGATTCTACCATCGGTTACTAATTTATGCAGAGACAATCTTGCTATTTCCCTTCTCACAGGGTCAAAACAAGACAAAAGAATCGCTTCTGGTGTATCATCCACAATAATTTCCACTCCAGTGGAAGCCTCCAAGGCACGGATATTTCGCCCCTCACGACCTATAATTCTCCCTTTAACCTCATCAGATTCTATATTAAATACAGAAACCGAATTTTCAATTGCCTGCTCCGTTCCGATTCTTTGGATTGTTTGAATAATGATTTTTTTCGCTTCATTTTTCGCATTCATCTGGGCTTCTTCCATTATATTCTGGATATGAGCCTGAGCCCTTGTTTTTGCTTCAGATTTTAGAGATTCTACCAACTCTGCTTTTGCCTCTTCTGCAGAGTAGTTGGATATTTTCTCCAAGGTTTCCACCTTTTGGGCAGTTATTTGGTCCAATTCCGCTTGTTTTCTCTCAATAATTTCATTTTTTTTGCTGTAATCAGATATTTGTTTATCCAATTCTTTTTCTAATTTTGCAACTTTTGAGAGTTCATCATTGAGTTTATGCTCTTTTTCTTTAGATTTTTTCTCTACTTCTTGCATTTTTTTCTCCCTTGCCTGAATATCTGCATCATGCTGAGATTTTAATTCTAAAAATTTCTCTTTGGCCTGTAATTGTTTTTCCTTTTTAATCGATTCTGCCTTTACAGTTGCTTTTTCAACAAGATTTTCTGCATTTTTCTGAGCATCTTCTATGATGATTTTCGCCTTTGCATTCGCTGAGTTTTTAGCAAACCAAAGTCCTGCTCCAACTCCTATTGCTAAGCAAACGATTCCTATAATTACTTCTATCATATTTTAATTATCTTTATTTATGTTCATTTCGTTTTACAATATATAAAAACCACAATAGCCTAAATATTAAGAGCTAAACCCTCAATAGACACGATTTGAACTGAGTTTTGCTCTCTGTAATCCGTAAAAACGGCACGCCATTAAACAAACATTCGTTCGGTATAGTAGTAAGTATCGAGTTTAACTTTATTGTGTTAGAAACTATTGTGGATATCATAACAAATAACCTATTACGATAATATTTCGCTAAGGTTATTTAGTTTTTCCGTCATATTTTTTATCAATTCTTCATTTCTTTTTTTCTGTTTTTCTACATTCATTCCCAACTGAATCACACATAGAGCCAAAATATCCTGCATATCCCTCACCTCGTAATTTTCTCGGTAGTTTTTTATCATTCCTACAATTTCATCTCTCACCCTACGGAGTGCCTCCTCATCTTCTCGTGGAGTAGAAATAGGATACTGGCGCCCCGCCACCTCAATCTTGATATTTATCTTATTGATATCTTTCATTACAATTCATTGTTTTCAAGTTGAGAGATACACATATCTACCTCTTTTATCAATCTATTGATACGAGCCTTCATCAGTCTATTATATTCAGTATTACCTGAAATGGAGGCTTGGATTTTTATATTTTTATTCTCTTCTACGAGTTGCTTATTCTTACTTTTTTCCGCTTCGTATTGGCTTCTTAATTGATTATTCTCTCTCTCCAATATTTTACATAATTGTGTAAGATTCTGATTATCAAGTTTTAACCTCAAAATCTTTTGATTAATATTTGTAAAATTCTCCTCTAATTTATTGAGCATTATCCAAAGAAAGTTCTAACGAGGCACAAAAATAAATAAAATTTTTGGATTATTTTAATTTTTGGAAAAAGTTTCATTAATTTTTATACATTATCACTTTAAAAGATTTATCTCACGAAAATAAAAATATTTTATATTAAATAAAAACGCCTTACATTTGCACAACAAAAAATAATATATGGGTAAAAACTACAATTTTTTGACTATCAGCGCATTATTCTTTGGGCTAAGTTTGAATGCTCAAAATACTGATATTCATACAGAAACAGAACACAACTTCTCTTGTGGAGCTCCGAATGTGAGTTTGGCAGAATTCCAAAAGTCAAATTCTATTTTATCAAAATTTAGATTGAAAGATTACAGCAAAATGCCGTCATTAACCTATATTGCCATCAAAATGCACCTCATCGGAGAAGATGATGGATGGGGGCACGCCAATGAAAATGATGTAAATGATATGCTGGCTGACCTTAACAAGAACTTCAAAGATAATAATATTCAATTTTACTTTGCGGGTACTACTTTGGCCAAGTACAACGACTCTAAAAACAACAATAATAACGACAATACTGGAAAATTAGATGCTGACTTCCACGATAAGTATGGAGTAAATAATGCCATTAATTTCTATGTCTTGAAACACATACGAGGAGTAGGAGGATTTGCTTATATTGTACCTTTTACACAAAGTATCAACAGAATGTATGCCATTACCTCTCAACTGAACGATAAAAAGACCTCTCCTCACGAGATGGGACATTTATTTGGTCTTCAACACACATTCCGAAACTCAACGAATACAGATATTATTGAACGAGAGCTTGTTACACGAAACTTCAACGAAACGGGAGATAGAAAATCTGCTAATTGTGATAAGAGAGGGGACTTTTTATGTGATACCGAAGCCGACCCATACGGACGCGACGATTATAAAGTCGTAAATTGCGCACCGAACGATATCACCGATACCAATGGCGATACCTATCACCCAAATATGGGGAACTTTATGAACTATCTGTGGTGCCCAGACTATAGTTTCACCAATGGACAAAGGGAAGTAATGACCAAAAGTGCATTATCTATCCTCAACGATAAAAATTCAGGTTTTACCTACGATGCACCTGAAACCGAGCAACCTGCTCCTTCTAATGTCTCCATAAAACTATCTAATACTGGATTCAACAAGGCTACGATTACTTGGGACGATAATTCTTCTGTAGAGACAGGTTATATCATAGAAGTAGCCGAAAGCGGTACCAACGATTTCACGGCAATTGCTGGAGTAAAGGCAAATACTACTTCCTATACGCTAATAAATTTTGACAATAGCAAAGATTATGTTTTCAGAATAAAAGCATCTAATACGAAAGCTAATTACTCTGCAATCTCTGCCCCTACACGATTACCAAAAAATTGTATTAACCCTCATCAGCACCAATGTAAATCCGAGAAGGAGGCAGATACCATCATCAATAATGTGAGTATATCCAGAGAAAACAAAAAAATCCTTGAAAATAATGATAGCGGATGCTCCGTAGATGGTATTGCCAACTATTTTGATACAAAACAAGCAGTTGTAAATAAAGGAGAAACACTGAAAGTATCCGTAACCACTAAGGCAAAAGTAACTTTTAGTAATAATGTATATCATTTTAATTGGATTGTATCTCAAGTGAAAGGCTTCTGCGATTGGAATAACGACGGAGATTTTGACGATGAAAACGAAACACTTTTCCATAACACTGATGGAAAAATAGATGTATCGAGCACCTTTGTTGTTCCTAAAAATATTCCAGAGGGAACATATCGATTGAGACTTGCTCTCACCTCTCATAATAAGCCTGTATCCGCTTGCTCAGCTCCTGATGGTGAGATTGAAGATTATGCACTTATCGTGAAAGACAAACTAAGTACCAATGAACATTCTGCAAAGAATGGAGAAATTAACATCTACCCGAATCCTGCATCAGATAAACTATACATCAATAATGTGAGGGATATTACCACCTACAAAATTATTGATGCATCGGGAAAAATTATTCAATCAGGGGATTTCACTCAAAATCCTATTGATATTCACTCATTAGAAGGAGGTGTTTATCTTCTATCGCTTTCTCATAAGAATGGAAATTCCATTAACAAGAGATTCATTAAGAATAGATAATATTAATAAAAACGAGTTCAGAATACTGAACTCGTTTTTGTAGTTATTTTTTTGGTAAAGGGAAAAAAGCAGGGCTATATAAATCAACACCATCTTCTTTGAACACTCTAAGGATATTTTCATTCAAATCCGAAGTAATGAAATACATTCTATCTGCCTGCATCGTATAGGCATTGAGTTGATAGGTTACACTCGTCTCATTAATAGAAGTCTTCAATACATATGGTCTTGGTATTTTTTCAACCCCTATCGTCTCCAAAGCTGCTTTTATCATTAGGTAATTAACTGTTGTGAATGGCACTTCATAATTTATACGAACATCCACACTCAGCACCAATCCCTTTTCCGAAGAGGAATAATTAATCGTTTTATTCGCCAAAATCATTGAGTTTGGTAATGTTATTTCCTCATTATTAAAAGTCCTAATTCTTGTAACGAGAGCTGTCTTCTCTATTACCTCGCCTACCACATCGTTCATTTTTATCCAATCTCCCAATTTAAACGGACGCATATAAGTAATAATAAAACCTGCAATCGTATTAGCAATCGTGGAAGATGACCCCAAGGAAATAAGTACCCCAAAGAATACCGAAATCCCTCGGAAGGCACTCGTATCGGCACCTGGTAGATATGGAAATACCATAATAAATAGTAAAGGCAATGAGACATATCCTAAGTAATTGATAGGTAGGAACCGCCCACTCCGTATAGAATCCCTTAATAGACAATACCCCTCGCTGTATTTCCAATGATAAGAATTTTAGTAATTTATCTATATATCTACTTACAAAGAGAATGACTACTATTCTTAATAACTTGGGCAAATATCCATATAAAGAATTCAACAACTCATTTAATGGGATTTTTATCCAATTAAGTGCTGTGAAAGCAATATACTCCGTAGATGGAAACAAGCTGAAAATAAGATTAATAGCCACCCCAAATAATATTACCAAAATAGCGAAATGCAACCACCTCAATGCTCTGATGATATTCACCCACATCTGTCGTGCTGACATTATTTCGTAACTCCTCAACCTCAATCCCTTGCCTTCATTGACACATCTATTATTAAGCCTCTTAATAAAATATCCAAACAATAAACCAAATACTTTGACCAACACCACAAAGGCCACGATAATCCCCAATGCCATCAGCCAACTCGTTATTTTATTCTCCGTAGTATGGCTTATTCTATTTTCCTTAATATGAGTATTAATAATATCTCTATATTTTCTCACCAAAGAATCTTGCGGAACATTTTCCCAAAGAGCATCTTCCTGAGACACACTCGTTACCACACTCCCCATATACACCACATTAAGATAATTTTTTGAGGACTGAATCTTCAAAGAATCCTCAAAATAAACTTTACTTTCGTAGATATTTTCTAACTCCTTTTCAATATCAGAGGCTCTTTCCTTTGCTGAAAATGGCCCTATACCAGAATAAATATCAAACAATTTTTTATGAAAAAACATCACGGGATAAGGAACTACCTTTTCTCGAAGTTTGTTAATCTCATTTCGCTGGTTTTCAATATTAATAGAATCCTCTCTTTTGATTTTCAGTAATTCTTGTTTATATTTTTCAAGCTCTTTATTTTTATTTTTTGCTCCTACAATTTGCCCCAATTCATCTTTTACAATAGCCTCTCGGAGAGAATCTTTTATCCTTAATATTGAGTTTTTCGTCTTGATTTTATTTAATTCATACAAAATAGAATCCGTCTGGGCGTTCGCTATAATACCCAGACAGATAACCACTATTAATAATCTAAATTTCATTTTTATATCCCCTCTTTCAATTTATATTTCAATATGTTAAAGTCTTTTCTCAAAAGCAATTCTCATCTCTCCATTTCTGCATACTTCCCCACAATACAAATATCCTAATTTACCCAAAATAGCCGCCATTGAAAGATTATCAAAATTAGTATCCATCTTTATACTATGTATATCATTATTAATAGCACACTGCTCTGCTCGTTTTAGAATTTCCTGTGCTAAACCCTTACCCAAAACCTTAGGTGACACTGCCACACGATGCAGGGCTATATATTCTTTATTTTTGGATAGCCAATTTCCATTGATTTCCGAATAAGCATCGTCTTTATCCGTAATGGCAATATATCCCAATACCTCTGCACCATCCTCCAAAACATATCCAAAACCTTTTTCTATATCACTTTCCACAACTTTTCGATTAGGATAGCCATTCTGCCATTGCTCGCTTCTATCTTCTTTTCGTCGCTCAATGGCATTTTGTAAAATTTGACAAACACTCTCAATATCCTCCTTAATAGCCTTTCGAAAAATATAGGATTTTTTAGCAACATTTTCTAAATATTTATCAATCCACTTAAAAGCTCTCTGCTCATCAAGGATATTTACTTTTAATTTTAATATATCAGAATCTTCCATTTCCTGCACAGAGTAAGACACTCCTCTTTCATCTAATATATTTTTTATAGGCTCTATTTCGGTACAGCTAGTTGCCTCAAATACACATACTTGCATATCTTTTTCCATAAATATTTACTTTTTTTTATTTAGATTTAACAAAAATAATATACCTTTGTGAAAATTCAAATCATTATGAATAACAATAAAACAAAGATACTCAACTATATCAAAAAAATTGGCATCATAGGGCTGATATTTTTCACAATAAAAGGAGCGATAACCTCTACCCTAATCTATTTCCTCGGTAAAAACTTTTGGGAAATTATTAAAAATTGGCTTAGATAATGTCCAGCCAAAAATAATATTTTTTCTCAATAACACAAAAATCAATACATAATATTCCTGAAAAAAATGCTATCTTTGCCAAGAAAATTTAATGTAAAACAGTATGAGTAGAAAAAGTATTTGCCTATCGCTAATCATAGCTATAATGACAATTGCTTGTAACGGAAAACAAGAAGAAAAACTGGTAGAAGAAACTACAACCCAACAAAATCAACAACCAAAAGAGCAAACCGAAGATAATGGCTCCGAAGATCCAAATGCTCCAAAATCTACTACCAAACAAGGTAAAATAGATTGGGATAAAAGGCTGGACGAATACGAAGCTTTTATTGATAAAAATAACCAACTTATACAAAAACTAGAAAAAGGCGATTCCTCCGTAATAGCAGAAATCAAAGATTTACAAAAGAAAAAAGAAAGTTTGGAAAAAGACATCAACCCTTACAAACTTTCGGCTTCGGCACTAACACCAGAGCAAGTGGAGAGATTGGCGAAATTACAAAAAAAACAAAGACAAGAAACTACAAACAAATAACATTTTAACACTTCATAACAAGAATAAAGGCTCCAAAATTGGAGCCTTTATTTCTTAATAACAAATAATAAAAAATTAAAAAAAATATAAAAATAAAAAAAATTAAAAACTACGAATTCTTTTTATTAGCAATAGCCTCTTTTACTTTATTTTCTAATTCTTCTGTTAATTCTGGATTATCCTTTATTATATCCTTCACGGCATCTCTACCTTGTCCTAACTTGGTATCTCCATAACTAAACCAAGAACCACTTTTCTTGATAATATCCAAATCTACTGCTGTATCAAGGATTTCTCCTACTTTGGACACTCCTTCACCATACATTATATCAAACTCCGCTTGACGAAACGGAGGAGCTACTTTATTTTTCACAATTTTCACCTTCACATGGCTACCGATTGCCTCTTCTCCATTTTTTATTGGTGAGCCTGATTTTCTTATATCTATCCTCACAGATGCATAGAATTTCAAGGCGTTACCTCCCGTTGTTGTCTCTGGACTTCCGAACATTACACCGATTTTTTCCCTCAATTGGTTAATAAAAATCACTGTACAATTCGTTTTATTGATAGTTCCTGTTAATTTTCTCAATGCTTGAGACATTAGTCTCGCGTGTAGCCCCATTTTGGAGTCTCCCATATCACCTTCTATCTCAGCTTTTGGAGTAAGTGCCGCTACGGAATCTATCACTACAATATCTATTGCTCCCGAACGGATAAGGCTATCAGCAATCTCCAATGCCTGCTCACCGTTGTCTGGTTGAGAGACGAGCAACTCATCAAGATTAATACCTAACTTTTTTGCATAGATACTATCAAAAGCATGTTCTGCATCAATGAAAGCAGCCGTTCCTCCCATTTTTTGGGCTTCAGCAATAGCGTGCAAAGTTAAGGTTGTTTTACCTGAAGATTCTGGTCCAAAGATTTCTATAATCCTCCCCTTAGGATAGCCTCCCACTCCAAGTGCAATATCAAGCCCAAGAGAGCCAGAAGGGATTACCTCAATAGAAGCATCTACGGAGTCGCTACCGAGAGTCATCACCGTCCCCTTACCATAGGTTTTGTCTAATTTCTCTAAAATAAGGGAGAGAGCCTTCTTTTTATCTTCTATCTTGTCATTGGTCTTTTTATCTTTTTCTTCTGCCATTATGAAATTTTTGTCAAAAATAAGAATTTAATTTTAGTTTTAGATATAATGCCTTTTAATATTTTATCCTTATGGACACATTTATCTGATTTTCATATAAATAACTTTAAAAATTATCAATATTTAAATGAAAAACAATGAATTATAAAGAGTTTTCAGATGGTGATTTTTAGTAAATTTAAGATAGATTTTTATTTTTTTCTTTGATAAAATTGATTATCTTTGCCTCATAATTAATTATTTATGGACATTAAAAAAGAATTTAGGGATTTTTCTGTAAAACATTTGGGTAACTCGGGATTGGCTACGGACGAGTATATGGGAATGTTTTCTCCAATGAATCTCACACCTTATATTATGGAAGAAAGGAGAATGAATGTGGCTCAGATGGATGTTTTTTCGCGTCTGATGATGGACAGAATCATTTTCCTTGGTACAGGAATAGACGACCAAGTTGCTAATATTGTAACGGCACAGCTACTTTTCCTTGAAAGTGCCGACCCTGCAAAAGATATACAAATCTACATAAATTCCCCAGGAGGTAGCGTATATGCTGGCCTTGGTATCTACGACACGATGCAAATCATAAAACCTGATGTAGCCACTATATGCACAGGAATGGCGGCATCTATGGGAGCAGTACTTTTGGTAGCTGGTGAAAAGGGTAAAAGGTCTGCACTGAGACACTCCCGCGTGATGATACACCAACCTTCGGGAGGGGCTCAAGGGGTGGCTTCGGATATGGAAATCAACCTTCGAGAAATGCTAAAACTGAAAAAAGAACTTTACGATATTATCTCCGAACACTCTGGGCAGACCTATGATTGGGTAGAAAAGGCATCGGATAGAGACTATTGGATGACCTCCGAAGAGGCAAAAAATTTCGGAATGATAGACGAAGTTTTGGTTAAGAAATAACCTATTTTACAACAAATTAAATTAATTTTTTCATCTTTTTTTCATTTTTTAACTATTTATTTGGTTATAACAACTCGCCACCCTTTGGGTGGCGAGTTTTCGTCATATACTTTAATAAAAAATCCAAAGGTTTCTGTGAAATCACTATTGTGATTTTGTTAGTTATTATTTATTGCTAATTTTTAACCTCTACAATTATAAATATATTTTCTTGATTATGCAATATGTTGATAATATTTTAATAGCTCTATAATTTTTTCTAATTCCTTTTCTCTGATATACCGCTCCATACCTTGCCAATCTATTTGATTATTTTTAGTTGGGAGGAGGATTTTTTGTTTTTTTAATCTTGTAGAATTAATTGTGAATGAATAGGAATATTTACTTTTATGTTGCTTTAAACTTGTAGCAATAAAAAACAAAATATCTTTATTCATTTTATTATTTTTAGGAATCAAAATATTAACCTTAGTTCCTGTAAAAAACGGATAAGTTTGTACAAATGGTTCTGCTGTTTCATTTCCTATTGTAATAACTGGAGTATCTACATTAAGAAAACTATTATCAAAATCAATAAATCCATCCACTCCATTTGTATTTTCTTTTCTTGTAACATACGCATACATTCCATTTTCTTTATTAACCTTATTTCCATCAATATTTTTTCCTATTTTGATTTTAAACAAACTTTCTACTTCAAATTCCTGCCAATATGACAATTCATTATCATTATTTACCCCCCCTTGATGACATTTTGACACTATTTTGGTAGTATTCTAAAATATTTTTTACTTTATTCTCTTCTATTTTCCTCATAAAAGCTTCCATAAATTCCCAATCAGGGATTTTATTTTTATCTATGGGGAGCATTATTCTATCATTTTTTAATCTATTAGGACGAACCTGATTTCCATAAGAATATTTTTCTCTTAACCGATTCAATAATGTTATGATGAAAAAAGCAGAATATTTTGTCATATTTTCATTTTGTAACACCGTGATATTATCATCACACTTAAAATCATTTTTCTGATAAAAAGCATTTCCAAACATATCCAATGTAATTGCATTAGAATAAGTTTTGTGTTCTTTATTTTCAATAAAAGATGAAATACCATTTTCACTTTCTCCTGCTGTAACTAATGGAGTTTTTCCCTCTGGGGGGGGGGGGGGTAGAAATAGATGTCATTTTGACAGGTAAAAGGATTTTTTGCTCTCTAATTCTATCTGTAAAAGCTTTTCTACCAAAAGCATATTTATTTTTATTAGACATTACAATTGTAGAAATAAATTTTCCGCTGTATTTATTTAATTTTTCATTATCTAAAATTGTTATTTCATCACTCGCTGTAAAAATTCTATCAGCAAAATAACAATCACAAAAAGTAGTTACCAAAAGTTTATTTTCAGCAGTAAATAATGGATTAGAAATATAATCCGTAACTCCATTATTAACAGAACTTGCAGAATAATAAGGAATCTCCCCCTTTTTTCTATCTTTTTCTATAAGTCTTTTTCCTCTTGAAACAACAAATATATCTCCTATTCTAAACTCTCTCCACTCTCTATCAGTTAATTTTAGATTAGTCATTTGTATTATCTTTTTCTTTGTTAAACAAATAACCTCTACCATGTGTAATCATATTAACCTCAAAAGTTAGATAGTCTGCAATTACCTTTTCAAAATCTGCTTCGGTAGGGATTTCATCATTAAAATAATAGAAAGAGTGCAGCCATTCATCACTTGCCTCAATAGTAGTTTTCACACAAAATTTAGTCTCTGTTTCCATTTTATCAAACCATACTTCTAACAATTTTTCTTTTTTATCTTTAGCATGTGATGTTTCTACTAATCCTATATGTTTTTGCACTTCATAACCATCATCTTCAAAATTAATAAACTTCACTTGCTTATCTTTATAATGCGGAATACCTGCTGTAAAAACAGCAATGCAAGGATTTGTTCCTACACCATAAAAAGTATTTTTATTTAGAGTAATCACTCCCTCCAAAGTGTGTTTTTTCAAAATATTTTCTTTGATAGATTGTTCTTCTTTTGTTTTCCCCGTCATAGATGATTGGGGTACAATTACAATAACTTTCCCATCTTCAGTAATAGAATCTAAAAGATGTTCTGTAAAAGCAATTTCATAAAGATTAGGATTTTGTTTAGAACCTTGTGAATAAGGAGGATTCATCATTCCTATTGTACAATGTTTTTGCTTTTGTAGGTCAGCTGGATTTTGTTTTAAAAAGTCTTCTTGCTCCAAATTACTTTTACCATCTCCACGCAAAATCATATTTGTAGTTGCTATGGTAAACATATAGGGCTGTAATTCTACCCCATGTAGTTGATTTTTGCGAATATTTCTTTTCTCAGATTCATTATTAGTTTTAGCAACCATATTATGCATTGCTGCAATAAGAAAACCTGCCGTTCCACAACAAGGGTCAAATACTTTATCTGTTGGTTTTAATTCTACCAAATCACAGAACAGCTCTGTAATGTGTTTTGGTGTTAATACAATCCCAAGTGTTTGTCCATCTCCACCAGAATAAGACATAAATTCACCATAAAAACGCCCTAAATAATCCTCTGCTGAATGTATGCGTTTGATATTTTGATAAATATTTTTATATAAAAATTCTGTATAATACCTAAGAGGTGTTTTTCCTAAATTATCATTTATTTCATTTATAACTTTAGTATCCTTTATTACTAAAAACTGACTAAGTAGTTTATCTTTTTTTACTTGTGGAGAGACATTAGCTCTATTTAAATTATCTTCTATAGCATTATAAATTTTATCCCCATCTGTTTTTTGAGAATCTCCTACAAGGTTTTCAATAGAAAAATTATTATTCTCTATCTCACGAAGAGCTAGCAAAATACCTGAAACAACTAATGGTTTATCTTTATCTTGTATGCTTCCATAATTTCTTAAAGCCTCATGTAAAGCTTTTGCATCTTTTAATATTTCTTCTGTTGTTTTCTCTTCGGCTGTTTTTTCCTTTAAAATATTTTGAATATAATACTCTTCAATATTTTTCTCTGAAAATAATGTAAAAGTCTCTACATCTTCCAACTCTTTGTATTCTGCCCTTTCATTAATAAACAAAGGCGAAATTTTATGCTTCTTTTCATTTCCTGAAACTCCAAAAGCTATAATTTTTTTATAAGAAGTATTCTTTGCCAAATGCAATCCATAATGCAAAGCTCCATTTACTGCATAATTTCGAGTACTTTCTATACTTTGACATATCAAACCTTGATTATCTCTTTTAGTATGTAAAATAACATCCCTTTTATCTTCTACTACTAACAGAAAATCTTTTACAACTCCTATATATTCAGGACTACCTATTTGTCCATTTTTCTTTTTGGAAGCCGTTTTTAATGCTTTATTTATTTCTAAAATTGATGAGCCTTGTGGTTCTAATTTATCAGATAAATTTGCCTCTTTTAATAAATCATATACCCAAAGATCTGTTGCTCTTTCTTTTTTTGCCATAATTTTTCATTCAAAAGAGAGGTAACCGAAATTACCTCTCCAGTATATGCTAAAAATTCTTAAAGTGTCTTTAATTTCTCTTCTAAAATTGCGATTTTTTCTTGAGCATCTTTTTGCTTCTTGCGTTCATTTTCTACAATTTCAGGTTTCGCATTGGCTACAAATTTCTCATTACTAAGCTTTTTCTCCACCGATACCAAGAAGCCTTTCAGATATTTAATTTCCTCTTCTGTTTTTTTCTTCTCTTCGGCTAAATCAAGGTTCTCGCTGAGCGGTATAGATATTTCCGTAGCCCCAACTAAGAATGTAAAGCTTGGTTTATCGGTCTTTTCAGCAAAATGCACTTCAGAAACATTGGCTAACTTCCTTACCACAGCTTCGTTAATGAAAGCAGTAGCATTAGTAAATAGTTCTACACTTTCCCTTGGCGATATTCCCTTGCTTTGTCGGTAATTTCTTACTCCAGAGATGAGTTCTTTCGCAAAATCAAAGTTCTTGATAGTTTCCTCATTAAAGTCATCAGCCTTTTTTTGTTGAGCAATTACTAATGCTTCTTCTTTGCTTCTCTCCGCGATATTCTGCCAAAGCTCTTCCGTAAGGAATGGCATGAATGGGTGAAGAAGTTTCATCAATTCTTCAAAGAATGCGATGGTTTTTTGATAAACTTCTGTAGAGATAGCCTCTCCGTAGTTTGGTTTTATTGCCTCCAAATACCAAGCACAGAAATCGTCCCAAATAAGTTTATAAATCAAATGCAAGGCATCGGAAATTCTGAACTTATCAAACTGCTCAGAAATCTCCACAATAGTTTTGGTAAGCTGATTTTCAAACCAATCTATGGTTTCTTGCTCCACTGGGGAAATGGCTTTTTCTTCCTTGTTCCAACCTTGTATCAATCGGAATGCATTCCATATTTTCGTGGCAAAATTTCGCCCTTGCAACATCAAATCTTCATCAAAAAGAAGGTCATTTCCCGCTGCTGAACTCAATAAAATCCCTACACGAACGCCATCTGCTCCATATTTATCCATCAATTCAATCGGGTCTGGTGAATTACCAAGAGATTTAGACATTTTTCGGCGTTGTTTATCTCTTACTATCCCTGTGAAATAAACATTTTTGAACGGAACTTGCCCTTTCCATTCTAATCCTGCCATAATCATACGAGCCACCCAGAAAAAGATAATATCAGGTCCCGTAACGAGGTCAGCCGTAGGATAATAATAATTTATGTTTTCATTTTCTGGTGCTGAAAGCCCATCAAAAACGGACATTGGCCATAACCAAGAGGAGAACCAAGTATCCAGAGCATCTTCATCTTGGCGAAGGTCAGCTATTTCTAAATGAGGATTTTGAGCTTTCTCTTTTGCTAAAATTAGGGCTTGTTCTATGTTTTCAGCGACTACAAAATCATGCTCTCCCTCTCCGTAGTAGTATGCAGGGATTTGTTGCCCCCACCACAACTGACGAGAAATATTCCAATCACGGATATTCTCCATCCAATGTTTGTAAGTATTCTTAAATTTCTCTGGATAGAATTTAATTTCATCATTCATCACCACCTCTAAAGCAGGTTTGGCAATCTCTGACATTTTGAGGAACCATTGTTGGGATATTTTAGGTTCTATCACCGCTCCCGTTCTCTCAGAAGTTCCTACTTTATTAACATAATCTTCAGCTTTGAGCAAAAGATTTTTTTCTTCTAACTCTTTGGCAATAGCTTTTCTTACCTCAAATCTATTCTGTCCTGCATAATGAAGTCCATGCTCATTCAGATTCGCATCATCATCAAGAGCATCTATCATCGGCAAATTATGCTTTTGACCAATTTCATAATCATTCACATCATGGGCAGGAGTGATTTTTAACGCTCCCGTTCCGAACTCTATATCCACATAATCATCTTCAATGATAGGAATTACACGATTTACGATAGGCACAATAACATTTTTCCCTTTCAAATGAGTGTATCTCTCATCATTAGGATTGATGCAAATCGCCACATCACCGAAAATGGTTTCAGGACGCGTTGTTGCTACGGTAAGAAATTCTTCCGTGCCTTCTACTTGGTATTTTAAGTAGTAAAGTTTTCCGTTTTGTTCTTTGAAAATAACTTCTTCATCAGAAATATTAGTTTTTGCTTCGGGGTCCCAATTGATCATTCTGTAACCACGGTAAATCAGCCCTTTATTATACAAATCAACGAAGGATTTTATCACTTGTTGGCTCAATTTAGGCTCCATAGTAAAGCGAGTTCTCTCCCAATCACAAGAACATCCCAATTTTTTAAGTTGCTCCAAGATTGTTCCACCATATTTATGTGTCCAATCCCAAGCGTGTTTTAGAAATTCTTCTCTGCTAATATCAGATTTATTAATCCCTTCAGATTTTAATTTGGCAACTACCTTAGCTTCTGTCGCAATGGAGGCGTGATCTGTCCCAGGCACCCAACAAGCATTAAATCCTTTCATTCTTGCTCTTCTTACTAAAACATCTTGAATAGTATTATTCAACATATGCCCCATATGCAAAATTCCTGTAACATTCGGTGGAGGAATCACCACTGTATATGCTGGTTTTTCATTCGGTTCTGAATGGAAATACTTATTTTCAAGCCAATAGTTATACCATTTTTGCTCTGTATCTTGTGGATTATATTTTTCTGAGATTTGCATTATCTTAATTTATTTAGGTTTGACACTTTAGTTTGCAAAAATAAATATTTTTGATTACATAACGAAAATTAACTTCTCTTTACAGAGCTATTTTCTTAATTTTATTATAAAATCATAAATAAGTTAGTTCCATTAAAATTTTATCTTTAAATTTGCTATATAATTTAAATCTAAAAAATCAATTTTACAATGAAAAAAATACTTTTAGGACTTGTATTCGTCGGATTCGCAGGGGTTGCTTCAGCACAGACTATTAATTTTAACACTACGACTATTGATTATGGGACTATCAAAAAAGGGAGTGATGGAAACAAAGAATTTATTGTAAAAAACATAGGAAAAAAACCGCTCATTATCAGCAATGTAAAACCTAGTTGTGGTTGTACTAGTCCATCTTGGACAAGAGAACCAATTGCACCAGGAAAAACGGGAAAGATATCCGTGCATTACAATACAAACTTAGTAAATCCTTTTATGAAAAATATTGAGGTATATTCTAATGACCCTGAAAATAGTAGAACCATACTCTATATTAAGGGAAATGTAGTAAATTAATTTTGTCAATAAATAACAAAGACTACCCTAAAAAGGGGTAGTCTTTTGTATTGATTATAGTGAATAATTTGGTGCTTCTTGAGTGATAATTACATCGTGAGGATGAGATTCCTTCAGACCACTACCTGTGATTTTTACCATCTTAGAATCTGTTTGTAAAGATTGTATATCTGGCGTTCCACAGTATCCCATACCAGCACGAATACCACCAACTAACTGAAATACAACATCTTCTAGCTTGCCTTTATATGGAACTCTACCTTCTATTCCTTCTGGTACAAATTTTTTAGCCTCTGCTTGGAAATATCTCTCCTTACCCCCTCTCTTCATTGCAGCAAGACTTCCCATACCTTGATAGGACTTGAATTTTCTACCTTGAAAAATAATCTCATCACCAGGGGCTTCGTCTGTACCTGCAAATAATGAACCCAACATCACAGCATTTGCTCCCGATGCTATAGCCTTCACTATATCGCCAGAAAGTTTAATACCTCCATCTGCTATTACTGATACATTTCTACTTTTAGCATATTCATATACATTATATATCGCTGATAACTGAGGTACCCCTACCCCTGCCACTACTCTTGTAGTACAAATAGAACCTGGCCCGATACCTACTTTCAATACATTGGCTCCAGCATCAATTAGGTCTTTTGCAGCTTCTGCAGTTACGATATTCCCCCCTACGATATCTAAATCTGGAAATTCTCTGCATATTTCTCTAATTTTCTCTATCACACCTTTGGAATGTCCGTGAGCGGAATCAATTGTAATAATATCCACCCCTGCATTTACGAGTGCAGATACTCTATCCATTGTATCAACACCTATACCTACACCTGCCCCTACGATAAGTCGTCCATTTTTATCTTTATTGGCATTGGGATATTCTAATTGATTATCAATATCTTTAATGGTGATAAGTCCTACTAATCTATATTTTTCATCAACGATAGGGAGTTTTTCTACTCTATTCGTCAATAAAATTTCTTTTGCTGTTTCTAAGGTTGTATTAAGATCCGAAGTGATTAGATTTTCCTTTGTCATCAGACTTTCTACCTTGATGGATAGGTCTTCTTGATACTTTACATCTCTGTTAGTAATAATTCCTATAAGAGTATTATTAAAATCTACCACAGGAAGTCCTGAGATTTTATACCTCTCCATCAACGCCTTTGCTTCCCCTAAAGTATGATCTTTGGTAAGAGTTACAGGGTCAGTAATCATACCATTTTCGGAGCGTTTCACTTTATTTACTTGTGATGCTTGCTCTTCAATGGGCATATTTTTATGGATAAACCCCAATCCTCCAACACGAGCGAGGGCAATAGCCAAATCTGCTTCGGTAACAGTATCCATTGCTGCTGAAACAATCGGAATATTAAGGGTAATTTTATCCGTAAGTCTGGATTTTAAAGAAACTTGGTTCGGTAAAACTTCTGAATAAGAAGGAACTAAAAGCACATCATCGAAAGTGATAGCTTCCTCTACGATTTTTTTATGTATAAACATTGTCACTTTCTTTGCAAAATTAAAGTATTTATCATAAATATAAAAATTTTTCAGTAATTTTTTCGAAAAAAAAGTTACTGAAAAATTAATATTGTTCAATCTATCTAAAAGTATTTACCATAAAGCTCTATTAAAGATGATAATTGTTGTAACTTAACATCTATCAGTTCCATTTTACAGTCTAACTGTCCTCGTTCGCTATCTAAAACTTCAAGATAGGTTGCTCGATTATTAAGATAAAGTTTCTGAGCTACAGAAACCGCTCTCTCTAAAGCCTTTTCTTGTTGGTATTTAAACTGCTGAAGATGAGCAATATTTGTAATTTTAGATTGTAAATTACTTGTTTCTATAAAAGCTGTAAGTAATGTTTTATCGTAATTATAGAGCGCCTCTATTTGCAAAGCATTCGCTTGAGAAAAATTAGCCTGAATTGCTTTTTTATTAATAAGAGGTGCCGTGAAACCACCCAGAATATTAAACATTATAGACTCTGGGAATCTAAGCAAATACTTGGGATTAAAAGCATTTAATCCTACTGCAGCGGATAGATTAAATGATGGGAGAAACTCCTTGCGTGCTGTTTCCACATCTAATTTAGCTGCCTCAAGTTGATGTTCTGCTTGCACAACATCTGGGCGTTGTAATAGATGGCTTGTTGATAGTATATACGAAGTTTTAGGCATTGGAAATGTCAAAAAATCCGCTTTTGTACGCGTTATAGCTGTTGGGAATCTACCTAATAACAAATTCAATTTATTCTCTGTTTCTGCTATTGATTGTCGTAGTATATACTCATCAGCTTGTGCTTTTGCTAATTCAGCTTCAAATTTCTCTACTGCCAATTGTGTATCGGTATTTGCTTCTTTCTGAATACGAGCAATTTTAACAGCCTTTTGTTGTAATTCTATATATTGTCGTACGACTGATAACTTACAATCTAAGGCCATCAGCATATAATAGTTTTCTGCTACATCTGCTACTAATTGACTTTTTAAGGCTCGTTGTCCTGCCTCTGAAGCGAGATACCGCTCTACTGCAGCTTTCTTACTACTATTTAATTTATTCCATAAATCTACAGTCCAGTCCAATTGAAGAGATGGAGCTAAGTTTGGAATAATTGTCGGTATTTTCCGCCCAGGTATTATATCCGTTTCCACATTACCAGCCCCCTCAGGTGTATAGCGACCTATTTTAGATACGCCTGCACCAATATTTGCGGATAAGGAAGGTAACATTGCTCCTCTTTTAGCAGTAATAGAACTCTTAGCGATAACCAATTCCTGCAACATTATTTTAAGGTCTTGATTATTTTGCAGAGCCGTATCAATAAGTACTTGTAGTGTCGAATCTTGAAAAAAATCACGCCAAACTGGGGATACTGTCACTATACTATCCTTTTGTATAGATGGTAATGAGTCTTTAAGTGTATCTTTTGGGAGTATAGCCTGAGGAGTCTTACAAGCCACCAGACTCAGAAGAATCACAACTATAGTAATTATATAAGGCGACCTATTCTTCATCATCATAAATATTTTCATTTAATGGTTATTTTTTATAATATTCATCTTATTCTTCACTTAAGGGCTCTTCCTTTTGATAATGTACTAATTTATCAGCCATTCCAGCGAAGATATAGTAAAGACCTGGTATAAGCAATAGTCCTCCTAAAGTTCCTATAAGCATCCCTCCTACAGCGGCCGTACCAATTGTACGATTTCCTATTGCTCCTGCTCCTGAAGCGAATACCAAAGGTATTAATCCAGCAATAAAGGCAATACTCGTCATAAGAATAGGACGGAACCGAGCCACAGCAGCAGAAATAGCCGCTTGCTCTATTCGTTCTCCTGCATTCTTACGCTGAACGGCATATTCTACCATCAGTACAGCATTTTTACCTAACAACCCTATGAGCATCACCAAAGCAATTTGCGCATAAATATTATTCTCTAAACCACATATTCTCAAGAATACAAATGCACCAAAAATTCCCACAGGTAAGAATACTATTATAGGTAATGGAAGTAAAAAATTTTCATATTGAGCTGCTAATATCAAATAGACAAATACTAAACATACTACAAATATGATAATAGCCGTGTTACCCTGCTCCGCTTCATCTTTTGATATCCCTGCCCAGTCATAATCATACCCCTTTGGTAAAGTTTGTTGCGCTACCTCTTGGATAGCTTGTAATGCCTGCCCACTGGAATAACCTGGTGCCTGTGCCCCTGTTACTTCAGAAGAATTATAAAGATTATGACGCGTAATTTCGCTCATTCCATAAGTTTTCTTTAAAGACATAAAATCAGCATAAGGAACCATCTGCCCATCCTCATTTTTACCATAAAGACCTAATAAATGTCCTGGGAAATCACGATACTGAGGTGCAGCTTGCACAATCACCTTATAAGGTTTCCCAAAACGAATAAAACCTGTCTGATAATCAGAACCAACTAAAATGGATAAACTATTAAGAGCCTTACCAGGCTTAATACCTTTTTGCAAAGCCTTTTCATCATCAATATGAAGCATATATTGCGGATAACTTGCCGAATAAAATGTAAATGCATTGCCGATTTCTGGACGCTTGTTAAGTGCAGCTACAAAATCTTTACTCACACGCTCCATCTCGCGATAATTATTATTACCTGTTTTATCCAATAACCGCAACTCAAATCCACTGGCCGCACCATAACCTGGAATAGATGGAGGTTCAAAGAAGTCAATATTAGCTTGTGTAATCCGCTTACATTTCTCCTCCAAATCACTAATAATTTCTTTTGCAGTATGTTTTCGATGTTTCCAATCTTTAAGGTTAATCAAGCAACTTCCTGAGTTGGAGCTTGTCCCCTCGGAGAGTATTTCAAACCCTGCTAATGACGACACACTCTCTACCCCTTCTTCTTGCTTCACAATCTTTATCAATTGATGTGCTACCTCATTAGTACGCTCTATGGTTGCCCCCGGCGGAGTCTCTATAACAGCATAAATCATCCCTTGGTCCTCTTGCGGTATAAATCCTGATGGCAATCCCATATTTACCAAATAGGTCAATCCACAGAATATCAAAACCAATATCATTGTAAAGCCCTTATGGCGTACCGTACGACGAATAATACGCTCGTATCCACGACTACCTGCATCAAATTTTGCATTGAAACGAAGTAGAGAACGGCCGATAAATCCTAACTTCACATTATTCTCTTGTTCCTTAGTTAGAATAAGAGCGCATAGAGCAGGAGTCAAAGTAAGTGCTACAAAACCTGAAAAAAGAATACTCGATGCCATAGTGATCGAAAACTGACGATAAAACATTCCTTCTGGTCCCCCCATAAAGGCTACAGGAATGAATACAGAAGACATCACTAATGAAATAGCTATAATTGCACCACTAATCTCTTTCATAGCTTTTTCTGTTGCCTCAACAGGTGATAGTTTATTGCGAGATATTTCAACATTGACTGCCTCTATCACCACTATTGCATCATCTACCACAATACCGATAGCCATCACCAAGGCGAAGAGAGAAATCATATTAAGCGTTATATTGAACACATACATCGCTATAAAACTACCTAATAATGATATTGGGATTGCCATAATTGGTATTATTGACGCTCGCCAATCACCCAAGAAAATGAATACAACGATAGCTACCAAGACAAATGCCTCAAATAGTGTATGAACTACCTTTTCGATACTTGCATCTAAGAATCTACTGACATCATAACTTACCTCATAGTGCATTCCCTTAGGCATATCTTTCTGCAAGCGAGCCATTGCTTCCTTCACTTTAGTAATAACATTACGAGCATTACTACCATAAGCTTGTTTCAATGTTACAGCCGCAGAAGGACGCCCATTAAATGTAGAGTATATGTCATAGACTTCACTTCCTAAATGTACATCAGCAATATCCTTCAAATGTATAACCTTACCATCATCATTACTCTTAATGACGATATTTTTATACTCTTCCTCTGTTGTGTAGCGTCCCGTATATTTTAAGACATATTCCTTAACCTGCGGACGCAGACCTCCACTTTCTCCTAATTTACCTGGAGACACTTCTATATTCTGGTCTTCAAGGGCTTCACTCACATCATCAGTTGATAAGCCATAGGCCATCATCCTATCTGGGTGCAACCAAATACGCATTGCATAATTACGCGTTCCAAGTATATCAAGGTCTCCAACACCATCTACTCGCAACAACTCTGGAGAAATATTTATATCAAAATAATTATAAAGAAACCCTTGATCCACTTTGGGGTCATCACTATAAAGATTGATATACATAAGTATATTAGGCTCCTCACGAGAAATTTTCACTCCTTCTCGAATAACTTCTGGTGGCAACTTATTCGTAGCTGCTGACACTCTATTCTGTACATTTATAGCATCTACATTCGGGTCCGTCCCTAATTTAAACACCACATTAAGTGCTGCCTCACCATCATTTCCTGCATCACTCTCTATGTACTTCATACCAGGCACACCATTCAATGCCTGCTCTAAGGGTATAATCACCGATTTTACCAACAACTCATTATTGGCACCTGGGTAATTAGCAATCACATTCACCTTTGGAGGAGAAATTGATGGAAACTGTGTAACAGGAAGATTAAATATTGACAATATACCGACGAAGGCAATGACCAATGAAATAACAATGGAAAGTACTGGTCTACGAATAAAGATTTTGAACATTCTTAATCTGCATTTAACTTATTCAACTTAAAGGCCTCTTTCGAAGATATCATTCGTAAATGAATCTTATCTCCATCATTCACTTTCTGTATGCCATCTACAAGATAGCGATCTGTAACTTTCAATCCCGAGGAAACAATATAAAACCCCGTAGATTCGGAATCAATCTTAATCTCACGCTGATGTACTATATTGTTTTTATCTACTACAAACACATATTTACGATCTTGTAGTTCATAAACTGCCTCCTGAGGTATCTTCATTGCATTCTTCTTTTGGACAAATAGATTAACAGTACCTGTTTCTCCGTTCCGTAATAGATTATTTGGATTGTCAAAACTTGCACGAATTGAAATTGTTCCTGTTGAACTATCAAATTGCCCAACAATATCTAAAATATTTCCACTCACTGGAAATACATCTCCATTCGCTAATACAAGTTGCAACGGCAATTGCGAATAATGTTCTGGATGAAGACGATAATCTAAATAATCTGTTTCTGAAATATTAAAATAAACATGAACCTTACTATTATCTGATATACTTGTAAGCAAACTGCCTTGCTCTATCAAACTACCAGGCTTATTAGATATACGCCCCAATATTCCTGAAAATGGAGCACGAATTAGAGAAAGTTGTTTGTGTTTTATTGCCAACTTATAGTCTGCCTCTGCTTCATTAAGCTTTGCTTTTGCCATACGCTTAGCATTATTTGAAACAATATTATTATCCGTAAGTTTTGTTACATTCTGCAAATCAATATTTGCCTGTTCTGCAACGGCCCTCGTCTTAGCTATTTCTTCATCTACACCAATAATAGCTATACGGAAAAGAGGCTGGCCTGCCCTCACAAACTGCCCCTCACTCACATACATATCTTGTAATATACCTTCCTGCTGAGAGCGTATCTCAACATTTCGTAGCGAAGCTATATTTCCAACATAGGATTGTGGTAAAGAAACATCCTCTACCAAAGGAGTAGTAGCTGTGTAAGTAGGTGTTATTTGCTTTTCTTTCTTTGATTTACAAGCACATAAAAACAATAAGATAACGAGATATGTTAATCGAGATATCTTCTTCATAAACTAATTGTTAATTTTGAACAAATATAATGTTATATATTTAGGATTTAGGGTCTATGTTCTGCTTTAAACTTTTCAAATAAGCATTTATAGAAGGAACTATTAAAAGTATAGGTTATTCTGTCTGATTTTGCATTTCGAAATAAAAGTAACTACCAATATCTACTCAATAAATAGATTAATGTGATTTTATGGTTGTTATATTATATACAATCCACATTTATCCTCTACACCTGGGCTTTAAATATATAATATTTTTATGCATAATATAAGCCATTTTTGATAGCAAAGGTACAACTTTTGTTCAAGTACGCAAGTAATTACTAATTATTTTTTATAAAAAAAGTATATATCATAATATTCACTTAGTAAAAAATTTAAATAACTATTTTAAGTCAATCTTTTATACATTGAGATAAAAAATAAAGTTTATTAATTATTAATTATATTTAACAAAAATGTCAGCAAAAAAATCTGCTGACATTACTAATTTTCATTTTGGGTTTTAACTAAATATTCTATTAGTATCTAAAAATGATAGCCAAACGCAACATTAAGTGCTGGATAAAGAGAGGTATATTGGTAGTCAAAATTTTTGGCATACCCTAAACCAACATGATATCTAAAAACAAAATGATTACCCAATGGCAATTGTTGCCCAAAATGGACATCCGTCATTAATACTTTTCCTATATAATCTTTATTACCATTGAAATTAAATTTGCTTTGCACACCCCAAAAACTACCCGCATTATTTACGAGAGAACGATTTTTCTTCGCCCTATTTTCTCTACTGAAATAGTATCTTACTTGTCCCTTAAGATATATTCCATTATAAGATTTTTCATTTTCTTTCCCCATTCTGTATTCTAGCGAGTTGGGTTGCACAATATTTGCTCCTCCTATCCCTACATTAAGGTCTAATAACAAATTATTACTAAGAGGATACTCATATCCAATTCCTATCTTATCAAAAAATAACTCTACTTTACCTGTTTTAGATAAGGCTACATCACTATTCTGAGAATATCCTAACGAGGATACCATCACTACTGATAATAAAAATATTTTTTTCATTTTTTTGAATTCTTAATAATTATCACCACAAATATATAAAAAATTAACAAATAAAAATATTTTTCCATTTTTTTGAATTCTTAATAATTATCACCACAAATATATATAAAAAATTAATAAATAAAAATATTTTTTTATAAATTTATTATTTTTAAATATCTCCAAAAAGTAATTTTCCAAGAAGGGTTATCTCTCTTAAATCTCTGAAATAATCCTTCAAATCGATAATAAATAATCTAAAATTTTCATTATAATCTTCAAGAGTATCATCGTATTGATATTTCTCATACATCTCATTCAGATTGACAAAAATCTTATCATTTATTTCCTTATAAAAAAAATTCACAGCTCCCTTTAGTTTGGTTTCTATTTCCTTCCAAGATACTTCTCCACGAGTCAATTTATGATTTTTTTGAATAATAAAATTTTCTAATTTATTGTAAATTTTTATAAGTTCTTTAATACTTTGTGAGGTCAAATTATACATCATTTTTACTTCCAAAATATTCAACTCACTTATAGAAATGGCTTGAGAATACCAATTCTCCAAAGACTCGGAAATCCAAAGTGGATACAATCTTGACAATACTTTTTTTATGGCATAATCATACTTCTCAGCTTCTAAAATCTCACTCATTTGTTGATTATCAATATTGGTATTACACTGAAAATCATCTACTTGATAATTTGGAAAAATCACGCTTGGGTTAATACGAGACTTTAAAACTATCCCTTCCAAAGTTCGGCAACGAGACAATGCCACATAGACCTGTCCCGTAGTGAAAGATTTCCCCGCGTCTATTATCAATCTATCAAAAGTAAGTCCCTGTGACTTGTGTATAGTAACTGCCCATGCCAAACAAATAGGATACTGAGTAAAGCTTCCGAGCACCTTTTCCACCACATTTTTGTCATCATCAAGACTATATTTCTTGTGTTCCCAAGTCTCTAATTTCAGTTGATAATCTTTATTTTCTCCCTCTATCTGCACCCAAATTCCTCGTTCAGAAAGTTTCGTAACCTTTGCCAATTTCCCATTATAATATCGTCTCTCGGAACTAGCATCATTACGGATAAACATTATTTGGGTTCCTACTTTTAATTCTATTTTTTCATCATTTGGATACTGATTTTCTGGAAAATTTCCTTTAATTAACGCTCTGTAAGTATAAGATTCTCCCTTTAATTCATCTAATTTTTGATGATTAATTTCTTGTGCAATATTATTGTGAGAAGTGAGATATACATACGATTTATCCTTAGGATTAAAGTCTGGCTGATAGCGTCTATTAAGTTCGTCAAAATCTATTTTATATTGATTTCCTTCCCGAATATCATCAAGAATTTTAAGAAATTTCTCATCTTTTTGGCGATGAACTTTGGTAAGTTCAACACTGATAAGGGATATTTTTTTTATGGCAATACTATTAAAAAAGAATATTGATGGATAGTATTTATTTAATATAGATTCCTCTCTAACAACGGGTGGCAACTGATACAAATCTCCAATAAAAAGCATCTGAACACCACCAAAAGGTTTCTCATTTCTCCTAACATTACGAAGTACCATATCCACCATATCTAAAACATCGGCACGAAGCATAGAAACCTCATCAATAATCACAATGTCTATTTCTCGCAGGAGTTTTATCTTCTCTGAGCGGAATTTCATATGTTTCCTAAAATCAGGAATATTATTGGCTAAATTTGCATCTACTCGCTCGGTAGTAGGCACGAAAGTCCTCAGAGGAAGCCCAAACATAGAATGAATAGTTACTCCATTTGCATTGATGGCTGCAATACCCGTAGGAGCTACTACTATATATTTTTTACTAGTTCTCTTTGTAAAATCATTAAGAAATGTGGTTTTTCCTGTACCTGCCTTTCCTGTGAGAAAAACGCTTCTATTCGTATTTTCAAGTAATTCAAAAATAGAATTCGTGGAGATATCCATTCTTTGCTGACTTTATTTTTAATTATCCTTTTTTCAAATCTGCTAAATATTGTTCTAAATAGTTCAAATCCGAGATGAGTACTTCTCTTGCTTTGGCTCCATTAAATGCTCCCACAATACCCGCAGCCTCCAATTGGTCCATAATCCTACCTGCTCTGTTATACCCTAACTTTAGTTGTCGTTGTAACATTGATGTAGAGCCCTGCTGGGAAGTTACCACAATACGAGCAGCCTCTTCGAACATTGCATCTCTATCACTTGCATCAAAAGATGTCGCTGCACCACTCTCCCCTGAATCATATTCTGGTAATAAATATGCGGAAGAATACCCTCTTTGCTCACCAATAAAATCAGCTATTCGCTCCACCTCTGGGGTATCTACAAAGGCACACTGCAATCTGAGAATTTCATTACCATTGAGATAAAGCATATCTCCTTTTCCTACCAATTGCTCCGCTCCTGAAGTATCTAAAATCGTTTTAGAATCTACCCCTGTCATCACACGGAAAGCAGCTCTTGCTGGGAAATTTGCCTTAATCATCCCCGTAATAACATTCACCGAAGGACGCTGTGTGGCCACAATTAAGTGAATACCTACTGCTCTTGCTAATTGTGCTAAACGAGCGATTGGATGTTCTACTTCCTTGCCTGCCGTCATTATCAAATCTGCAAATTCATCCACTACTAAGACTATGTACGGTAAATATCGATGTCCATTCTCTGGATTTAATTTTCTCTCTGTAAATTTTTTATTATATTCTTTAATGTTTTTGCAATAAGCATTTTTGAGTAACTCGTATCTTGCATCCATCTCTATACAGAGAGAATTTAGAGTATTAATTACCTTATTGTTATCGGTAATAATAGCATCTTCGGAATCGGGAAGTTTTGCTAAATAATGTCTCTCAATTTTAGAATAAAGGGATAATTCCACTTTTTTGGGATCTACCATTACGAATTTTAACTCACTTGGATGTTTTTTATACAACAACGAAGTTAATATTGCATTAATTCCGACAGACTTACCTTGCCCCGTGGCACCTGCCATTAATAAATGAGGCATTTTGGTAAGGTCAGCCATAAATATTTCATTAGAAATAGTTCTCCCAAAAACGATTGGCAAATCCATATCCGATTCTTCAAACTTTTTCGAACCAATTACAGACCTTATTGAGACCATTGAGGTTTTCTTTCTTGGAACTTCAATTCCCACTGTTCCTTTACCTGGCATAGGAGCTATAATCCTGATACCCAATGCAGAAAGACTTAGAGCAATATCGTCTTGTAATCTTTTTATTTGAGAAATTCTAACCCCCGTTTCTGGTACTATTTCGTAAAGAGTAACGGTTGGGCCTATTGTTGCCTTGATATTGGCTATTCCCACATTAAAATTATTCAATACAGTTACGATTTTACTCTTGTTTTCCTCTAATTCCTCACGATTAATGGAAATTTCTTCACTATTTCCATAATCTTTTAAAAGGTCTATCGTAGGCATTTGATAAGAGCCTAAGTCCAATTTATGGTCATACAAACCAAATTCCTCTACCAAATCATTAGATTTTTTATCTATTTCATCAATGATTGTCGGAGATATATTTTCAGATTTTTCTGGTTCTATTACTTCAAAATCAATTGCATTATCAAGTTCTTTTTCAGTTTTTTTAGGTGGTTTAGGGAAGGTATTATTCACCTCTATTTCTATCTCAACAGGTGTTTCTACTTTGGATTTTGTAGGCTCTTTTTGGGGTTCATTATCAGATGCTATATTTTTATTAACACCTTTATTATCAAAATTCTCTTTAACAATAATATTTTTTGAATCATTTTGAGAATTTTCCTCTTCCTCTAATTGTTTTTTTGGTAATATAGATGATAATTCGTCTTTTATATCCGTTATTTTCTCCTGATATAAGTTTATTTTCCCCTTAAATTCTAGAGCATAATAAATAGTAAAACTCGTAATGATGACAACCCAAAGTCCAAAAATACCAATAAATGACACCAAATACTCACAAATCTCGTGCCCATAGACTCCACTCATCACGCTATTTCCATTTCGAGTAAATCCACCCAAAAACACAGGAAGCCAACAGATGAAAAATAACGAATGCCCTAAGGTTTTCCAAAAATTAAAATACTTGATTTTAAGCAATAAACTTCCCCATACCATAAAAAGAAAAGCTACTGCAAAAGCCGATATTCCTATATTTTCAAATATAAAAAAATTCCCCAACCAATCACCAAACTTACCAAATAAGTTAGAAGATTCTACCGACTTATCCCAAATACTTGCTTGGCTCTGGTCGGACTCCCAATTCATTAGATACGAAAAAAAAGAAACTGCCAGTAATACAGATATACCACAGAATATCAACCCTACTACTAGTCTAATATTATTAGAATTTTTCCTAAAAAAGGATATTGATTTTTGTTTTTGTTCTGCTATTTTTTTCATAATTCAACTCTACAAAGTTAAGGAAAAATACTCATCATCTACAAAAAGTATTATTCTATTTCTTGATACCAACTGGAATATTTCACATAACTATCTGCAATTCTATACACTTCATCCTCCAACAAATTGGCATCAACATCCTTAATTTTTTTTGCAGGGATACCACCCCAAACCTCACCAGACTTTATATGAGTACCTTTTACCACGACCGAACCTGCCCCTACGATAGAATTTTTCTCCACAAGACATCCATCCATCACAATAGCTCCCATACCTATGAGGACATGATCCATCACCTTACAACCGTGCAAAATAGCATTATGTCCCACACTTACATTATCTCCAATCTCCAAAGGATATTTCCTATAGGTACAATGTAGCATCACATTATCTTGTATATTCACCTTATTCCCTATTTTTATGTAATGTACATCGCCACGCACCACAGCATTAAACCAAATAGAACAATTTTCACCTATTATAACATCACCAATAATCGTCGCTGTATCAGCTATATAAGTCCCTTTACCAATTTTAGGTTCTTTTCCCAATATAGATTTTATAAGAGCCATTATTTTGTATTTTTATATCAAAAAATAAAGCTACCCCATATTATCCAGTAGCTTTACATTGTCTTATTTTTGTAATTTTTAAAAATTATTTCACCACATTTATATTATCCAACAAGAAATAGGTTGCTGTATTAGCTCCATACTTTCCTACATCTGTAGTCTCTACAAAGAATAATAAGTATTTCACTTTTCCTAATTTAGACACATTCACCGATTGCCAAGAAGTATCTACTTTGTTTTCACCATTTCGGAAATCAGCCAAATAATATGTAACAGGCTCAGCAGAAGTGAGTTTCTTATTGCTATCTAAACCATAAATATGCACTGCATAAAAATCCCCCTTAGTAAATTTTCTTGCGTAAGCATCCCCCTCTATAATATTGTAATAGGTCCAAGGAGATAGTGCAAGATTAAGAGTTTTCACAGAGGAAATATTATCATCTGTAATTTCTACATAGGTCTTATAAGTAGATAAGTCATATGCTTTGTTGGCAACTAATTTTTCAGATGGAATCTGCTGAGAATAAGCAACTAAGAAAGGAGTCCCTTTACCATTTGCTCCACCTTGTGGCATCGCTCCAAACTGATTTTGAACAAAATTTGTTTGCTTCGTATTATCTGATGAATTAGAGATTGTAAATCCTGTCCAATAGTTCCAAGAAGCATTAGCACTATGGCTAAATTTGAAAATACCAATATCTAATGTCGGTGTCGTTTCGCTATAAGTTTCTTTCCAGACCTTTCCCCCAGCTGTATCTCCACCATCTAAAAGGTTAAAAGTGGATAAATCCAACCTAATAGACTTTTCTGCTGTAATAAGTTCGTCATTTCTATCACAAGATACTACCAATGTAGCTATCGTTGCTAATAAAAAGAGTCTTATACTCCACGCTTTTATAGTATTTAATCTAATATTCATTTATCTAAATTATTATTATTTCAAAAAATTATTATCAATTATACCAATAAAAACTCAGGCTTATAGCCCAAGTTTTTATGATTTTAATTATTTTACTTTTACCAATTGCACATCGAAAATGAGCCATGCATTTGGAGGAATTACCCCGCCGGCACCTCTTGCTCCGTAACCTAAGCTTGGTGGAATTAAGAATGTAGCCTCATCACCCTCTTCAAGGAGTAAAAGCCCCTCGTCCCAACCACGGATTACTTGTCCAATACCCACATTAAACTCTATTGGTTCTCCCCTTTTGAATGAGTTATCAAACTCTACTCCATTTGTCAATCTACCTGCATAATGTACCGAAACTACATTTCCGCCTTGTGTTTTTTTGCCGTTTCCTTTCTTTGTTATTTTATAATAAAGCCCTGAAGGTGTTACCTCCATTCCATTTTTTAGTTCTTCCAACTGCTTCAAAGCTTGTTCTTCTTGTTTTTTGATATATAATTTATTATTCTCTTCTATTTTGTCTTTTCCTTCAGAGAATACTTTTCCAGCATCATAATTTTTATATTCATCTCCTTTGGAGAATACTGATACTTTTTCGAGAACTACATTTTCTTTTGGTCTATCATTCATACCTTTTTCTACATTAGCAATAGTCTCGATTACTTCTTCACCGGAAACCACTTTACCGAAAATAGTATGTCTTCCATCTAACCAAGGTGTAGCTACTTCCGTGATAAAAAATTGAGAACCGTTGGTATTCGGACCAGAATTTGCCATTGAAAGAATTCCCTTTCCTGAGTGTTTTAGGTCGTTTTTCTCATCTGCGAATTTATATCCTGGGTCTCCCATACCTGTTCCTTCTGGATCTCCTCCTTGAATCATAAAATCTTTAATCACTCTGTGGAAAATAGTACCATCATAAAAAGGAACCCCTTTTGCTTTGGTATTATTCGGAATTTTTCCCTCTGCCAATCCGATAAAATTAGCAACAGTAACAGGAGATTTTTTATCCTCAAACTTCACAAGCATATTTCCTTTACTTGTCTGTAAATTTGCATATAGCCCATTATCTAGGCTATTAAATAATTCTTTGTCTATATTCATCTTTTTATATATTGAAGTGCAACTCACCAAAGAGGCGATTGTTGCAGTGGTTAATATTCTTTTTACGAGCATATTTATTTTAATTTTAATCTTATTATTAGGGGTAAATCATTAGGTATTTTATCCCCATCGCCATTCTTCCCATAGGCCAATGCAGATGGCACCAACAACACTACCTCTTCATTCTTTTTCATATACTGCAAGGCATCTTCTACGGCAACCAGCTCATGAATTTCGGCTGGATATTTATGTTCTACCATTGTAGGATTTTGGTAGATTAAAGTTTCATTCATATCATACAAGAAATATTCGTAGCTAAGAGGCTTTTCCTCATTTTTCCCTCGCGGATTAAAATCTATACTTGCCCAATAGTTCATTTTTGTATTAAAAAACCTTTTTTGGGGATGTTGCTTCAGCCAATTTTGAATAAACTCTCTCTCTTGTTGATTTCGATTTTTATTAATCTTTATTGATGCATCTAAATTCTCCTTTTCCTGATTGCTATACCCTACAGGAGCATATACCACCTGCTTTTGGCAGGCCATCAAGGAAAAAAATGCTAATAATAAAAACTGTTTTTTCACCCAGCGAAAATAAGAATAATTATTTTAATAGCCAAAATTCCTTTCCCAAATTGGGTAAAACCAAAACCACTCTACAAAAACGAAGAGTGATTTGATTAAATGTAAAATACGAATATATTATAAACTTTCTAAGTAAGATTCCGTCATTTCCATATTATGATATACATTTTGTACATCATCATCTTCCTCAAAACGCTCCAACATTTTCATATTAATCTTGAATTGCTCTTCACTCACCTCTTTTGTGTTATTCGGGATTCTCTGTAATTCTGCAGATTTCACCTCTATTTTCAATTCATCTAATTTATGAGAAAGAGACCCAAAATCCTCAAAAGCAGTAGTAATCATTACTTCTTCATCATCGCTATCTATTTCCTCTGCTCCGCCATCTATCATTTCCATTTCAAACTCATCCCATTCCATTTTTATTTGATTTCTATCAATTGTGAAGATTCCTTTTCTATCAAAGATAAAGGCAAGTTCTCCATTTTTCCCCAAATTACCATCAAATTTATTAAAAATGGCTCTCACATTAGCAACCGTTCTGGTTGGATTATTCGTAGTACATTCTACAAAAAATGCCACACCTCCTTGTCCATATCCTTCGTAAGTAATTTCATCGTATTGTTCTGCATCAGCTCCTGAAGCCTTTTTAATAGCTCTTTCCACATTATCTTTTGGCATATTGGCACCTTTGGCATTTTGGATACATCTACGGAGTGCAGGGTTAGACTCTGGATCTGGCCCTCCTGCTTTTACTGCAATTGCAATATCTTTTCCTATTTTAGAAAAAGTTTTTGCCATTTTGTCCCATCTTGCCATTTTAGAGGCTTTTCTATATTCAAATGCTCTTCCCATTTTATGATTTTTATTGAAATTATTCTATTTGCAAAAATAGTAAAATAAAATAAAAACGCCCTCATCTGAGAGCGTTTTTTTATACAGAAAACTCAATTATTTTCTTTTTTTAGAAACTTTTTTAACTGGTTTTTGAACATCAGATTTTGGAAGAGCATCAAATTCTGCTCCTGCCTTATGTTCTACAACAACTTTTCTATCAGCCTCTCTCTCTGCATTTGTAGCAGTTGCAGGGTATTTAGCATCTTTTGAACCTACTCCTGTAGATTTCAACTGATTTACAGAAACACCTCTTTCTTCAAGAGCTTTCACTACTGCTGCTGCTCTTTCTTTAGAAAGTTTCAAGTTGTAGTTTTCATTACCTTTAATATCTGTATGCCCCACGATTACGAAAGTGGCACCATTAGAAGCTTTAATAACTTTCGCAGCCTCATCTAATTTAGCATTAGATTGAGCGTTAATAGTAGCTCTATTAAAATCAAAGAAGATATCTTTCAATACCGCTGTCGTATCTTGTGCGTAGATTTCAGGAGTTTTAGGACAACCATCTAACTCTCTAAGACCTGCTACATTTGGACATTTATCATCTTTATCAAGAATACCATCTCCATCTGTGTCTGGCCAAGGGCAACCTCCGTTTTCTGCTGGACCTGCTACCTCTGGACATTTATCTACATTATCAAGAACACCATCATTGTCAGCATCTCCCCAAGGGCAACCTCCGTTTTCTGCTGGACCTGCCACCTCTGGACATTTATCTTCTTTATCAGCGATACCATCTCCATCTGTATCTGGGCAACCATTAAATTGAGCTAGACCATATACTTCAGGACATTCGTCATCTTTATCAAGGATTCCATCTTTATCTTTATCATTATTTCCAAATCTGAAATTCAATGAAGCAGAAGCTTGCCAGAAGTTAGCTAATCTTGTTTTTTCGCTTGGTGTAGCTACATAATCTCCTTGCACTCCGAAACCGAAGTTTTCAGTTAACCAAATATTTGCACCAAGACCAGATGCTACTGTGAAATGATCTGCTTTGATTCTTCTTGGGTTGATATTAGTACCTAACGCAGAATAATCGTGTCTTAGATAGTTTGCACCTACTCTTACATATGGGTCAAACCAAAGATTTTCGTTTCCTAAAAGACCTGCGATTTTCAATTGAATACCAAGCCCTGTTTGTAGGAAAAACTCTTTACCCATTCCAACTACTTGATTATCTACATTACCAACTGTTGTTTGCCAATCGATAACGAAAGATCTGTTTAAGTTTCTTGCCACAGTCAATTTAGAAAGTGGTGGTGTAATAGTAAAGTTATTTACATTGTACAATTCTTTGCTACTGAATGCGTTTTCAAGAACTCTACCTACTTTACCAACTGCGTGGTGATTCACTCCGTGAGCCCCTACTCCTATTAACCATTTGTTAGAAGTAGTTTGAGCAAATGCAGTAGAAGCCAATGCTAATGCTAATACTGAAGCTCCTAATTTTAGATTTTTCATAGAATTAAATGATTAAATATTTGTGCAAATTAACTACTTTTTTTTTGAAATATACAATTTTTTTTGATTTTTTTTTACTTTAATTTTATTAGCCTATCTAAATTTCGCTTATTTTCTCTATCTTTTATAGTCTCTCTCTTATCAAAAAGTTTCTTTCCTCTGGCTAATGCTATTATTAATTTGGCTTTTCCTCTACTATTAATATATAATTTAAGAGGGACGATTGTTATCCCAACATCTTTGGTTTTCTTCTCCCACTTTATCAATTCTCTTTTATGAAGAAGTAACTTTCTTTCTCGCTTAATTTTATGATTATAAAAAGTACCCAATTTATACTCATCTATCATCATATTAATAACATACAATTCTCCGTCAATAAATTGACAAAAAGACTCAGTGATAGACGCCTTAGACGACCTTAGTGATTTTATTTCTGTACCTGTAAGCACGATACCCGCCTCTACATCTTCCAAGATTTCGTATTCAAATCTCGCCCGTTTATTTTGTATCGTTACACTTTTTTCTATTTTCATACCCTATAATATTTTAGCCCAAATGCAAATTATCTATCAACCTCACGCCATCTACCCATACCACAATGAAAACTCTATATTTATTATCATTCTCAAAATGAACTACTTCTTTTAAGCTACCTTCATCAGCTATGGAAATATATTCTAAATCATAATCAGGTAATTCCTCATATCGATGTTGCACAAGAAGCTTTATTTCCGCAGGAGTTTTCCCTTCCTTATATAAATCATTCGCCATCAGAAGAGATTGATATATAAGACTCGCCTCTTCTCTTCTATCTTCTGTAAGTCTCTGATTACGAGAACTCATCGCTAAACCATTTTCGGCACGAACAATCGGGATACCTTTGATAGTGATTGACAAATCTAATTTTTCTACTAATTTTTTGATAATCACCAACTGCTGGAAATCCTTCTCTCCAAAATATGCATTATTAGGTCTCACTTGACGAAACAATTCCTCAACTACTGTACCTACTCCATCAAAATGTCCTGCTCGAGATGCCCCTTCCATTTCTTTATCAAGCCCCTCAAAATCATAAGTTTTACTTACCACTTCGCTTGGGTATATATCCTCAATTTTTGGTAAATAAACCACATCTACATTTCCATTTTCAGTCAAAAGTTCAATATCCTTATCTATTGTTCTTGGATATTTTTCTAAATCTTCGGTATTATTAAATTGTGTCGGATTCACAAAAATAGAAGACACTACTATATCATTCTCCTCCCTTGCATACTGATACAGAGAGAGATGCCCTTGATGCAAAGCCCCCATAGTAGGAGCAAAACCTATCGTAAGTCCCGCATTTTTCTTCTCAGTGATATATGCTTCTAATTCAGATTTATTTGCTAAAACTTTCATATAATTTTTTAACAAAATTAATCATTTAAAATGAATTTTTAAAAATTTCAGCAATAAAATTCAGATTTAACAAACAAAAAAAGACACTTTACCACAACGAAAAAAAATAAATATACATTATAGTATAGCTATATTTTTGCACCAATAAGCTTCCATTATATATTTATCCTCATTGATTTAAAAAACAAAACAATTAACTCACAAATCTATGTATATCAATACTTAACGAATATTCCCCCGTTACGAAATACTTCTCAAAAATTATAAAACCATCTAAAAAAATGAAGGCTCAGATTATTTTTAAATATTTTTATTGCTATTTAATAGATTTTTTTTATATTTGTCAATCATAAATTTTCAAATAAAATACTAAAAATATTATGAATCTTCACGAATATCAATCAAAAGAGATTTTGGCTAAATATGGCGTTGCAACTCAACGAGGAATTTTAGCAAATAATGTAGAAGAAGCTGTGGCTGCAGCAGAAAAACTTACTTCCGAAACCGGCACGCAAGGTTGGGTTGTAAAAGCACAAGTTCATGCTGGTGGTAGAGGAAAAGGTGGCGGTGTAAAGTTTTCTCCAAATATGGAAAAACTCAAAGAGAACGCACAAAACATAATTGGTATGCGTCTTGTAACGCCTCAAACTTCTGCCGAAGGAAAATTAGTTAATTCCGTACTAATTGCTGAGGATGTATATTATCCTGGTGAAAACGAAACTAAGGAATTCTATGTATCTATCTTACTTGATAGAGCACAAGGAAAAAACACTATCGTATATTCTACCGAAGGAGGTATGGACATTGAGCAAGTAGCAGAAGAAACGCCTCACCTTATACACAAAGAAACTATTGACCCACAACTTGGGCTTCAGGGATTCCAAGCAAGAAAAATCGCTTTTAATCTTGGATTATCTGGAAACGCATTCAAAGAATTTACGAAATTCATCTCTTCTCTTTATAATGCTTATATCGGAATTGACGCATCCCTATTCGAAATCAATCCTGTATTAAAAACTTCTGATGACAGAATCATCGCTGTTGATGCAAAAGTTACATTGGATGACAACTCTCTTTATAGACACAAAGACCTTGCAGAGCTAAGAGATAAAAGAGAAGAAGACCCTATGGATGTAGAAGCAGGCGAAGCTGGACTAAACTTTGTAAAACTTGATGGTAATGTCGCTTGTATGGTAAATGGTGCCGGATTAGCTATGGCTACAATGGATATTATCAAATTATCTGGTGGTAACCCTGCTAACTTCCTTGATGTAGGTGGTACTGCAGATGCACAGAGAGTACAAACAGCTTTTGGTATCATCTTGAGAGACCCTAATGTAAAAGGTATCCTCATCAATATCTTTGGTGGTATCGTAAGATGCGACAGAGTGGCACAAGGCGTAGTTGATGCGTACAGAGCAATGGGTAACATTCCTGTACCAATCATCGTAAGACTACAAGGAACCAATGCTGAAGAAGCTAAGAAAATCATTGATGAATCTGGCTTAAATGTACATTCCGCAATTACATTGGAAGAGGCTGCAAACAAAGTGAAAGAAATTATAGCTTAAATTTCTTTGACACACATAAAGAAAAAGAGTTAATCGATTGATTAACTCTTTTTTATTTCCAAATTTATTACAACATATCTCGTAATTCTTGTTTTAGTATCTCTATCAAGGATTTTTTCTCATCTATCTTAATATAAGTATCTTTCAATAGTACATTCTCGCGAGATGGATTATTAAAGAAACTAAGATTATTTTCTAAGGTCGTTACCTCATTCTCCAAGTCAAGAATCTGATTTTTCAATCTACGAGCTTTATCTATTAACTTATCCTCAGAACTACCATCTTCTTTTAGGTCAGATAGAATTTTCCCATTGAGTGTTAATTTTTCTTTCAACAAAGCCATAAATTCTTTATTGATAGATATCTTGTCCTTAGGAACTTTCCCAATAGCATTCCACTCTTTAAATATTTCTAATATTCTTTGAAACGCTCCCTCTCCAAGAGTTCTCAACTCGTCAATTAAAACTTGTTTATTTCTAAGATTATTTTTCCAATTATCGCTTATTGCATTAGTTTTCACACGGAAATTATCAAAGAATGTATTACAAGCCTTCTGAAACTCTGTCCATACTTTATCTGTCTGGCTTCTTGGGATATGACCTATTTTTTTCCAATCACTTTGTAATTTTTTAAATAAAGGCAACGATGTTTCCCAATCCTCAGAATTCATATTATCTTTGGCAATTTGTATTAACTTCATTTTTGCCTCTAAATTAGATACTTGGCTATTTTTCAGATTTTTATAAAAATCATTTTTCTTTGTATTAAAAGCCTTTAATACTCTCTTAAACTCATTCCAATTCTTCGTTGATAATTTCCTTGGCACACTACCCAACTTCAAAAATTCACTCCTCATCTCCTCTACTCTCAAAATAGCATTTTGCCAAAATGTATGTCCTCCTCTATCGCCTGCATCTACCAATTCTTGTATCTGAGTGATGATTTTCATTTTCAATTCAAGATTCTGTCTCTGAGTCTCCTCTATCTGCTTGGAAAGCTCCTCTTTTCTACTATGCAATTGGTTAGAAATTTCTTTAAACTCCTCCCAAGTAGAATCTCTAAACTCCTCTGCCACAGGCTCTGCCTCTTCTTTCCAAAGTTTATGAAGATACTGTAACTCATTCAACACCTTTTGGATAGATGGTTCATTCTCTAACTCTTTCGCTCTGGCAATGATGTGTCGTCGTTTTTCCAAATTATGAGCATACTCCTGCTCCAAAAACTCTTTATTAAGGTTAAGTAAAGTATAAAACTGTTCTAAATGATAAAAATAGTTGTTATTCAATAACTTAAATTCATTTTTAGCAACCTTTCCTGCATTACTCCACGCCTCCTTAATGAGTCTTATTTCCTTAAATAAATTTGTCTCCGAATCAGAGTTGGTATAGATATTTTTCAATCTTTCAATAATTTCTATCCTTTGTTGCTTATTTTCTTGGTGTTCTCGTTCTTCGTACTTCTTATAAACCTCATATTTTTCTTTAAATATTTGGCTAAACCCTGATACTTTCGCCAAATAAGGGTGTTTCCAAGAAAAGTTTTCTTCCGAACCACCTTTTTCCACGAAAGAATGTTTTTTATCTTCCGTTTCGTACTGAATTTGTGTCAAAATTTCCTTTTTCAATTGATTAAACTCCTTTGAAAAGGCACCCGCATTAGGCCGATTGATAATGCCTTCTAAACGAGTGAGTAACTCATCAAGAGGCAGACCTATATACTCCTCCTCAAAGAATTCTATTTCGTTATTTGTGTTTTCGTGATTTTTGCTATCTGAGTGTAAATTTTCTGATATCATATAATACAACTTAAAGGATGAAACATTAATTATACAAAGTTATTAAATTATTTGCTACAAAGTTAGTTTTTTTATGAGTAATTCCAAATTTCCCAAGACTTTTCTGCTTGTTGTTCTAGCATAAAATAACCATTCACACATTTTGCACCCTGCTTTTGTGCGTTTTTCATAAACCGAGTCCGCTCAGGATTATAAATTAAATCTATTACAAGATGTCTCTCATTAAGACTTTCAAATGGGAATACCAAAGAATCTTCTATATTAGGAAAGGTACCAACGGGCGTACATTGCACGATGATTTCACTACTTTCAACTAGCTGATTATCAATGTTTTCAAAATCAATTTCAGATTTTCGGGAAATAGTGGTATACGGAATTTTATTTTTATCAAAAATGAATTTAACTGCCTTAGCAGCACCTCCATCGCCTAAGACAATTGCTGTTTTTTGATAAGATTTTTTATGTAGAAACAATGTTTGCTCAAATCCATAAACATCTGTATTAAAACCTTTTAACTGTCCATTTTTAATTAAAATAGTATTCACCGCACCTATCGATTTCGCCTCCGCACTGACAATATCAAGGAATGGCAAAACTTGCTCTTTATAGGGGATTGTAACATTAAGTCCTAACAAATCTTCATCCTTTATAATTCTCTTTATTTCATTGATGTTATCAATATCAAAAATCTCATAGGAATAGTTAGGAAGATTCAATTCCTTAAATTTTTGAGTAAAATATTTTTTTGAAAACGAATATGAAATATTTCTGCCAAGCAATCCAAATTTTACATTTTTCATACTCCAAAATTAAAAATATATTCCAAGCCTTAAAAATTTTATCACATATTTTTATGATAAAAATCATAATATAAAATTTGCAAACCATTTTCAATATGATTAGTTTTAACAAGGCTAACAATGAACTACTCTAATGGAGACAAACTAAAAATGAGAGTGAGCCTGCAAAATATAAATATATGGGGGCAAGCAAACCAAGTACAACCTCTAAACGCTACCAATAATAATATCGGTCTATTTGAAGCCTATGCAGATATAAAACTCTCTGAAAATATGAGAACAAAAATCGGGCGACAGACTATTTCCCTAGATGAAGAAAGATTATTTGCAGTGTCTAAATGGAACCCTTCGGGAAGAAGCCACGACCTCGTAAATATCTCTTGGAAAAAACAAAACACAGATGTACAATCTTACTTTGCCTTTAACCAACATTATGCTAATGAAAAAATCAATAGTCCGTCTGGACAATCATTCTTCCCAGAAGGTGCCCATCAATACCAACATATGGAGATGCTCTATGTAAAACATAATTTCACACCGAAACATTACCTATCTGTATTATTTAACAATGTAGGATTCAAAAATATCAAAACGGATAATAAAATGTATAATATGCAGACTTTTGGAGCTTATTACTTAGGAAATGGAAATTTATGGGATGTAACATTATCTGCTTACTATCAATTTTCAATTCAGGGGCTAAAATATACCAGAATAATCAAAAAAAATCAAATTACTTGGGTAGCGAGCTGGACCTCTCTTTCAATTATAATATAATGAAAAATGTGAGCCTAACAGGGGGATACTCAAACTTCTTCAATACAGAATCTCTACGATACCTCAAAAAAACTCCTAATACTCGAGGTAATCAAGATTGGGTATGGATTAGTCTAAACATCAATCCGCAAATCTTCAAAGCGAAATTTTAATTTATTATAATTTCAAAAAAAAGGCGATACCCTTTATACCAAAGTGTATCGCTTTTTTTAATAGAATCTATTAATCTGCACATCGTGATAAATATCATCTATTTTCATTTGCTTTATATTTTAAATTAGGCTTAAATTAGCACCAATGAAATAATTAATTAAACAAGGCTAACAATGAACTACTCTAATGGAGACAAACTAAAAATGAGAGTGAGCCTGCAAAATATAAATATATGGGGGCAAGCAAACCAAGTACAACCATTAGATGCTACTAATAACAACATCGGTCTATTTGAAGCCTATGCAGATATAAAACTCTCTGAAAATATGAGAACAAAAATCGGGCGACAGATGATTGCCTTAGATGATGATAGAATATTCGGAACTTTCGATTGGCACCCAGCAGGAAGAAGTCACGATGCTCTAAACATCTCTTGGAAAAAACAAAATACTGAGGTACAAACTTACTTCGCTTTTAACCAAAATTATAACACTATTGGAAATGTAAACAATCCTGCGGGACAATACTTCTCCCCAGAAAATGCTCAACCCTATCAGCATTTACAGATGATTTATGCTAAATATAATTTCACACCGAAACATTATCTCTCTGTCTTGGCAAATAATATAGGTTTCAAAGATTTAAAAACAGACAATAAGACATATAATATGCAAACAATTGGAGCAAATTATTTTGGAAATGGTAATTTGTGGAATGTCGGATTATCTGCTTACTATCATTCAATTCAGGGGCTAAAATATACCAGAATAATCAAAAAAAATCAAATTACTTGGGTAGCGAGCTGGACCTCTCTTTCAATTATAATATAATGAAAAATATAAGCCTAACAGGTGGGTACTCAAACTTCTTCAATACAGAATCTCTACAATACCTCAAAAAAACTCCTAATGCTCGAGGTAATCAAGATTGGGTATGGCTTAGTCTAAACATCAATCCGCAAATCTTCAAAGCGAAATTTTAATTTATTATAATTTCAAAAAAAAGGCGATACACTTTATACCAAAGTGTATCGCCTTTTTTAATAATATTATCCTTAAACAAAAGGGAAAAATCCTTATATTTGCCCAAATTATATTAAAAATGTTCAATACAGACGACGATGATGATATTTTCACAGGGAAAGAGCATACTCCATTAAGACTTGATGCCTTTGAACTATCCCCAAGTGAAAAGATTGAAAAAATAGAAACACTTTTTGGCGAAATAATGCATACCTTAGGTATGGATATGACAGACGACTCCCTAAAAGATTCTCCAAAAAGAGTTGCTAAAATGTATGTAAATGAAATTTTTGGCGGACTACTTCCTGAGAATAAACCTTCTATTTCCACATTTTCTAACAAATACAAATACCGCCAAATGCTTGTAGAAAAGGATATCACTGTATATTCCTTCTGCGAGCATCACTTCTTGCCCATCATTGGTAAGGCTCATATTGCCTATATCTCCAACGGTGAAGTCATTGGATTATCAAAAATAAATAGAATCGTAGATTACTACGCCAAAAGACCACAAGTACAAGAACGCCTCACTATGCAAGTAACCGATGCTTTAAAAGAAGCATTGGGAACAACTGATGTAGCGTGTATAATAGATGCAAAACACCTCTGTGTGAATTGTAGAGGAATAAAAGACACTCAAAGCTCTACCATCACTGCAGAACTAAGTGGGCTATTCCGTACTAATCCTATTACAAGACAAGAATTCCTTCACTATGTAGGAATAAAATCCATCGGAGGCTAATAAATATGTAAAAATATTTTTATCTTAATAATATTAATGATAATTATTCAAATGAAAAAACAACTAAAAATATACAACTCTCTAAGTGGAGAGAAAGAAATTTTCATACCAATTTTAGAAGGAAATGTAGGTATGTATGTATGTGGCCCTACGGTATATAGCAATGTGCATATGGGAAATGTACGGACTTTTATGTCTTTTGATTTCATATACAGAACCCTCCAATTTTTGGGATACAAAGTTCGATATGTTCGTAATATTACTGATGCAGGACACCTCACCGACGATGGCGATGTTAATAACGACCGATTCGTAAAACAATCCCGATTAGAAAAGTTGGAACCGATGGAAATCGTACAAAAATATACTATCAATTTCCACGATGTTTTGAATTTGTTTAACAATCTCCCACCAAATATTGAGCCTACGGCCACTGGACATATCTTAGAACAGATAAAACTCACCGAAAAGCTCATCACCGAGGGATTTGCCTACGAAAGTAATGGTTCCGTATATTTTGATGTGTTAGAATACAACCGCCGAGGACTTAATTATGGCGAACTTTCCAAAAGAAATATAGAGGAATTATTTGCCAATACTCGTGACTTAGACGGACAAGGAGAAAAGAAAAACCCGCAAGATTTTGCACTCTGGAAAAAAGCGTCTCCCGCTCATATTATGAGATGGGCATCTCCTTGGGGTGATGGATTCCCTGGTTGGCACTTGGAATGTACTGCTATGAGTACCAAATATTTAGGCGACCAATTTGATATTCACGGAGGTGGTATGGACCTTAAATTCCCTCACCACGAATGCGAAATTGCACAAGGAAAAGCTTGTAATGGTATAGCTCCTGTACGATACTGGATGCACGCAAATATGCTCACTATGAATGGACAGAAAATGTCTAAATCCACAGGAAACACCATCCTACCAATGGAACTCATCACTGGGGATAACTCCTTCTTTGAAAAGGGATTTTCACCTTCGGTGATAAGATTTTTCTTCCTCCAAGCAAATTACAGAAGTGTGGTGGATTTATCTAATAATGCTCTTTTGGCAAGTGAAAAAGGGTTCAATAGATTGATGGAAGCCGTGAAAATCATCAATGATTTTGAGACTGAAAATACCGAAGTAAATAGTCAATTCCAAGTAGAGGAATTTAAAGCAAACTGCTACAATGCTCTCACTGACGATTTCAACTCACCCATTCTGATTGCCCATTTATTTGATGCTACTAATTTCATCTTCAAACTAAAAGAAGGAAACGAGATGATTTCCAAAAAGGATTTAATGGAATTAAAAACATTAATTAATACACTCGTATTTGATGTTTTAGGTCTGAAAAATATTAGTGAAAATAACCACTCTAAGTTAGACTCTGCCTTGCAAGTACTAATAGATTTGAGAAACCAGGCACGAAAAGTCAAAAATTTTGAACTTTCTGACCAAATTAGAGACCGACTTTTGGAACAAGGAATTGAGCTAAAAGACGGAAGAGAAGGGACAACCTATAAAATTATTTAAATCAATAAAACAAATTTATAATATGAAAATCGGAATTTTAGGAGGTGGGCAACTCGGAAGAATGTTTATCCAAGAAGCCCTAAAATACGACGACGAGTTCTTTGTATTAGACCCAAATGCAAACTGCTCTTGCGCCAATATCTCACATTACACCAAAGGAGACTTTAATAATTATGATGATGTCCTCCAATTTGGTATAGACAAAGATGTGGTAACCATCGAAATTGAACATATCAATGTAGAGGCATTAGAGGAATTAGAAAATCGTGGTGTAAAGGTTATCCCAAGTCCAAGTATCATTAAAATTATCCAACAAAAAATCCTACAAAAGGAATTTTATGCCCAAAATAACATCCCAAGTCCTGACTTCACAGCAGTATGGGAGGCTACCGAAGCAGAAAAATACCCTATCCCATTCGTCCAAAAGATGAATACTGGAGGATACGATGGAAAAGGAGTACAAGTTATAAAATCTGAAAATGACTATGCTAATTTTTGGACAAATCCCTCTGTTGTAGAAGATTTGGTAGATATCGACAAAGAACTTTCGGTAATCATCGCTAAAAATGAAAATGGCGAAATCAAAACTTTCCCCGTTACCGAAATGGTTGCAGACCCAAAACTAAACTTATTAGACTTCAATATTTGTCCTGCTAATATTTCCTCCGAAACAGAAAATCAAATAAAAACTATCACAGAGCAATTTATCAATAATGTAAAAGGAGCTGGCCTATTTGCAATAGAACTTTTTTTAGACAAAAAAGGAAAAGTATGGGTAAATGAAACCGCTCCACGATTGCATAATTCGGGACACCAAAGCCAAGAGGGCAATAGCAACTCTCAATTTGAGCAATTTTACAGAACTCTAAAAAATCTACCTTTGGCAGATACTGAGGCTTGTGGTTTTTCAGGAATGCTCAACCTTATTGGCGAAGATGGCTTTTCGGGAAAAGTAACTTACGAAGGGTTAGAAGAAGTATTAAAACTCCCAAAAACCTATATCCATCTCTATGGTAAAACAGATACTAAACCAGGTAGAAAAATGGGACATATCAATGTATTAGCTGACACAAGAGAGGAACTAATAGAAAAACTTACCCACATAAAATCATTAGTGAGAGTAATTAGTAAATAAAAAAAGGAGAAAAATTTCTCCTTTTTTTATTTACTATTCATATTAAATCAATCTGTAAGACTAATTTCCATATCCTTAACCAAAGTTTTCATAGATGAATATTCTGCACCACAAACATCAGAAGAGATGGTATAACTACCTTTTTCTAACATTATAAAATTTCTACTTTTTGGGGATACTGACAACGAATGACTACCTTTTCCCTTAAATTCCACTACTATATCACATTGAGAGATATTATTCACACTTACATATATTTTATTTTTATTAGTCTCATTATCAAACATATGATTTATTGCACTTATATTCTTATTCACCAAATTTTTATACTCAGAAGTGTGAGTATTATAATTCGTCACCGATTGAATATTTCTTGACTTATTTTTTATAAATTTTGCCTTCTTAGACTTTTGAGCCACAGCAATACTCCCCAATGCTACTAGGAATAATACAACTAATTTTCTTTTCATCTTTATTTTTAAATAATCATTATGGCTGCAAAAATAAATATTTATTTTGTATTTCTATTAATTTTAAAATAAAAATCACTATATTTGCGACCAAATTTTTGAGTATTTAATCACTTTAAACAAATAAAAAATTATGTATACACCAGTAGCGGCAGATGTTGCCAAACTAAGAAACACGACAGGTGCAGGTATGATGGACTGCAAAAAAGCTTTAGTAGAAGCGGAAGGAGACTTTGATAAAGCTATTGAAATCCTTAGAAAAAAAGGACAAAAAGTAGCAGCAAACAGAGCTGACAGAGAATCTGCTGAAGGTGCTGTAATAGCAAGAGTAAATGCTGATAACACAGTAGGTGCTATCATCTCTCTTAATTGTGAAACTGACTTCGTTGCAAAAGGAGAAAGCTTCGTAAAATTAGCTTCTGACCTTGCTGAAATGGCTCTTAACTTCGAAACAAAAGAAGAATTATTAGCAGCTGATTATCAAGGCATCACTGTAGCTGAGAAACTTATCGAGCAAACAGGTGTTATCGGTGAGAAAATTGAAGTTGGTTCTTTCCAAAAAATCAAAGGTAATTTCGTAAATTACTACATCCACGCTGGTAACAAAATTGCTGCCATCACTGCTCTTAATGCAAAAGTAGATAACGCTGCCGAAGTTGCAAGAAATGTATCTATGCAAGTTGCTTCTATGAGCCCAGAGGTACTTTCTTATAAGGATTTTGACCCTGAATTCGTAGCAAAAGAAACAGAAGCGAGAATCGCTGCAATTGAAAAAGATAACGAAGAACTCGTGAGACTCGGAAAACCATTAAAAAACATTCCTCAGTTCGTTTCTTACTCTCAATTAACAGATGAGGTTATCAATCAAGCTGAAGAAAATGCAAAAGCAGAACTAAAAGCAGAAGGAAAACCAGAACAAATCTGGGACAAAATCATACCTGGAAAAATCCAAAGATTTATCTCTGATAACACTTCATTAGACCAAGAAAAGGCTCTTCTTGACCAAAACTACATTAAAGATGGAGACATTAAAGTTGCTAAATATGTAGAAAACGCTGGTGCAGAAGTTACAGCTTTCATCAGAGTCGCTCTATAATCTATAAAACATCAATCATAAAAAGAAATCCCTTTATCTACCTATTGGTAAAGGGATTTTTGCTACCTTTGACAACGAAAAAAAACATTCGTAATGAAAGACATTCTCCGTCCCGACAAAGAAAATTATTCTCAATACGACTTAGACCAAGAAGAGCAAATCCGTCCGCAATCTTTTAACGACTTTGCAGGACAAAGAAAAACTATGGACAACTTGGAAGTATTCGTAAGTGCTGCAAAAAAAAGAGGGAAAGCACTTGATCATACTCTATTACACGGCCCACCAGGACTTGGAAAAACCACACTGTCTCATATTATTGCGAATGAATTAGGAGTTAATTGCAAGGTAACCTCAGGACCTGTACTCGACAAACCTGGAAGTCTTGCAGGGCTACTAACCAATTTAGAAGAAAATGATGTATTATTCATTGACGAAATACACAGACTATCTCCCATCGTAGAGGAATATCTCTATTCGGCAATGGAAGATTTCAAAATTGATATAATGATAGAATCTGGCCCCAATGCCCGTTCCGTACAGATTGGCCTAAACCCATTCACCCTCGTAGGGGCAACCACCCGAAGCGGTATGCTCACAAAACCTCTACTCGCCCGATTCGGAATACAATGTCGATTAGAATATTATAATGTAGAACTACTTAGCACAATTATCCAACGAAGTGCTAGGGTACTAGGAGTACCTATCTACGAAGATGCATCTATTGAAATAGCCCGCAGAAGTAGGGGAACTCCAAGAATCGCAAATGCTCTGCTCCGAAGAGTAAGAGACTTCGCAGAAATCAAAAGCAATGGCGAGATAGATATCAACATCACTAAATTTGCTCTAAACTCACTTAATGTAGATGAGTATGGACTCGATGATATGGACAATAAAATAATGCGAGTAATGATAGATAATTTCAAAGGAAAACCCGTAGGGATTTCTGCACTCGCAACATCCATCGGCGAAAATCCAGAAACCATTGAAGAAGTGTACGAACCCTATTTGATTCAAGAAGGTTTTATTATAAGAACCCCCAGAGGGCGTGAAGTAACAGAGAAAGCGTATAAACATTTAGGACTATCCCATACAAAATCAGGAGAATTATTCTAATCTATGGTCATCAAGGTAGTGGCTACTAATATTTTTTATAATTTTTAATATCATTAATATGAAATATTACATCATCGCTGGGGAGGCATCGGGAGATTTGCATGGAAGTAACCTTATGAAATCTCTACTCCAACAAGATGAAAAGGCAGAATTTCGTTTCTGGGGAGGAGATTTGATGCAAAAAATAGGAGGAAAACCTATCAAACATTACAAAGACCTTGCATTTATGGGATTCGTAGAAGTTATTAAAAACCTACCTACGATACTACGAAATATCAGTTTCTGTAAGGAAGATATAAAATCCTACCACCCTGATGTACTTATTCTTATTGACTACCCTGGATTCAACCTAAGAATTGCTAAATTTGCAAAAAAATTAGGTATTAAAGTAGTGTATTACATATCACCACAACTTTGGGCTTGGAAGGAAGGACGCATCAAAACAATAAAAAAATATGTCGATGAGATGCTTGTTATACTCCCATTTGAAGAAAAATTTTATCAAAAACATAATTATAATGCTCACTTTGTGGGGCATCCCTTACTTGATGCTATTTCCAATCTAAAAGAAATTAATATTAACGAATTTAAACAAGAACATAACCTCAACGAAAAACCAATAATTGCTCTATTACCTGGGTCAAGAAAGCAAGAAATAGAGAAAATGCTAAACATAATGCTATCTGTGAGGCCCCATTTCCCTAATTATCAATTCGTGATAGCAGGTGCCCCAAGTTTAAATAAAGATTTTTATGATAAATTTATAGATTCTGATGTTCATTGGGTACAAAATAAAACTTACGATTTGCTACGATGCTCTCAGGGAGCACTTGTTACTTCGGGAACTGCTACTTTGGAAACAGCGTTACTCAATATTCCAGAAGTAGTCTGCTATCGCGGAAGTAAAATATCCTATGAAATCGCTAAAAGATTAGTAAAACACATCAAATATATCTCATTGGTAAATTTAATAATGGATAAAGAAATCATCAAAGAACTCATTCAAGATGATTTAACTACGGATAATCTTGTAACCGAACTACATTTAATACTTGGAAAAAACCGCCCTACGATACTCAAAAACTATAAAATCCTTCAAGAAATATTAGGTGGCGAGGGTGCGAGCCTAAAAGCGTCAAAAATAATTTATGATTCTTTGAGGTGAAAAATATAATTTTCAATTGGAAATTACATAAAAATGCTTCTGAAAATATAATTTCCAAGAAGCATTTTTAGTTTCCGATATGTTAAAAATATTATTTACTTTTAGAAATAACACTTCCTTTATCCATTATTATTATTTTATTTGCATTCTCTATAGTAGTCTTCCGATGAGCAATAATAATTGCTGTTCTATTTTTAGTGATTTTTTCAGTTGCTTTCTGAATTAATTTTTCACTTTCTATATCTATTGATGATGTAGCCTCATCAAGAATAAGAATTTTTGGATTTAGTAAGTAGGCTCTAAGGAAAGATAAAAGTTGCCTTTGCCCTAACGATATGGAAGAACCTCTCTCACTCACCACAAAATTATAACCATTAGGTAGTTGTTCTATAAATTTATCAATTTCAATTTCCCTTGCTGCCTCTTTTACTCTATCAATTGTAATTGATTTATCACCAAAAGAGAGGTTTTCATAGATAGTTCCGTGAAACAGAAAAACATCTTGTAGCACAACTACAATATTTTTTCTTAGACTTTGTAGTTCATAATCCTTAATATCTATATCATCAATAAGGATTTGCCCTTTATTAATTTCATAAAGTCTTGGTATAAGATTAATAATAGTAGATTTCCCTGCACCAGTAGCACCAACGATAGCTGTAGTTTCGCCTTCATTTACTACGAAGCTAACATTTTTTAATACTTCTTGCTTTTCATCATAGGAGAAATATACATTTTTAAATTCTATTTTACCTTTTAGATTAGTTGGAATATACTTACCTTCATTTGCAATAGTTAGGTCTTCATCCATCAGACTAAAAACTCTATCAGCACCTACTATTCCTCGTTGGATATTATTAAATCTATCTGCCATCTGTCGTAAAGGTCGGATAAGCATATGAATGAATTGTACAAAGGCTATAACCTTTCCTGCAGTGATGGTGATATATCCGCTATATACAAATACTAATCCGATGAATATGGAAGATACTAATTCTACTGTTGGGAAGAATAATGAGAATATAAAAACTGTTCGTAGGAGAGCAGATTTTAGAGTTTTATTGATTTCAACAAACTTTTTAAATTCTACATTTTCTCTTCGGAATACTTGGATTATACTCATTCCTGACAATCTTTCTTGAACAAATGAGTTCTGAACTGAAATAAAATTCCGTTCATCACTAAATGCTTTCTTTAATTTCCTTTGAAAAAGTCGAGTGACGACAATCATCAATGGTAGGATAAATATAGCGATAGCACTCAAATGCGGATTCACAGCAAACATCATTACTAAAACGAAAACAATACGGAGTATATCACCAAATACCATTAGGAATCCATCAGTATAGATAGTAGATATGGTCTCTACATCACTCACTGCACGAGTTACCAATTGTCCTATTGGAGTCTTATCAAAGAATGATGTTTTAAAGAAAATCATCTTTTGGAATAGTTTTTCTCTAATATGCTTGATAACATTTTGGGATATGAAGTTAGAGAAATAGACTAATAGATAGTTCAATGTAGCTTCTATGACGACAAGACCTGTAAAAAGCCCAACACTTAGAAGCACTTGTTGCTTGTCTTTATACTTTATAATATCTTCATCAATAATTTTCATTGAGAGATAAGGGCGATATGTAGATACCAATGATAGCATTATGGAAACCAGAAGTGCTATTACAAACCAGCTACGGAAGTTCATACATATTGCAAAGAGCCGTCTAAGGAGGGCGAAGGTATTTTTTTTATTATTCATTATATTATTTATGTTCGTTTTTTAGGAGAAATCATATCCAACATCTACAAGAAACAATCCTTGAGCTGGTGCTGAGGAGCCTGCATTATTACGATTTTTATTTTCAATGATTCTTCTGAATTGGTCAGGAGTTATTTTTTCAAGTCCTATATCCACCATTGTTCCTACGATAGCTCTCACCATATTTCTTAGGAATCTGTTGGCTGATATTTCAAATATCAATTCATTTGCATTTTGGTGCCATTGAGCGGTATAAATCTTGCAGAGATTTGTTTTGTTGTCTGCCCCTACCTTTGCGAAACTACTAAAATCATCATACTCAAATAAGATTTCACAAGCTTGATTCATCTTTTCAATATTTAAAATCTTCTTTCGTATTTGCCAAGAGAAGTCTTGTCGGAAAGGGTCTTTACCTTGATAAATGAAGTAATTATAGGTTCTATATGTCGCACTAAATCTAGCGTGTAAGTCCTCCTTAACCTTAAAAATCCGATGGATAGATATATCACTTGGTAGAAACGCATTAAGGCGTTCCACTAAATTTTCGGACAAATTTTGTTGGGTATCAAAATGTGCAAAAATCTTCTTAGAATGGACCCCAGTATCGGTTCGTCCTGCTCCAATAGTCTTTATATCCTCTCTGAGGATTAGAGATAGAGATTTCTCTAAGACTTCTTGTATGGAGATTTGGTTAGGCTGAATTTGGTAACCGAAATAATTTTTGCCGTTATATGAAAATTCTATAAAATACCTCATATGCGATATACTATAATTTTTGATACAAAAGTACGAAATTTTACATCTGAAAAATAAATATTAAGTATAATCGGGGGAAATAGCCCACAAAAACATAAAATTTCTTTTCTTTGCAGAATGAAAATCTTACTCCTTTCGGATACACACTCTTACATAGACGATAGAATTTTAGACTATGCTAAAGAAACAGATGAAATTTGGCACTGCGGAGACTTCGGCTCTATAGAAGTTATTGAAAAACTACAATCTATAAAACCACTAAGAGGGGTTTGGGGAAATATTGACAGCCACGAAATTAGGGCTATATTTCCCGAAGTTAATCGTTTTTATTGTGAAAATGTAGAAGTTTTGATGATACATATCGGCGGGTATCCTAATAAATATTCGCCTCGAACGAGGGCAGAATTTAAAAATGGTATTCCTCAATTATTCATCTCGGGGCATTCACATATTTTAAAAGCTATGTACGACGAAAAACTGCATCTATTACACCTAAACCCTGGTGCTTGCGGCAAAGTGGGATGGCATAAAGTACGAACGATGATGAGATTCTCTATCATAGGAAAAGAAATTAGAGATTTAGAAATAATAGAATTAGGTAGCAAATGAAAATAAATGATAATGTTTCGGTAATTGATGAAGATTTACAAGGTATAGTTACCTCTGTGAGGGAGGACACTATCACTATAAAAGACAAATTTGGTTTTACACATCAATATCATAAGGATAAATTAGTGATACGAGACCATTCTTTTTACGATAAAATCAAAATAAAAGATAAATACGAATACATCAAACCAAAGTCTAAAAAACATGCTGACAATCGTTTTATCTTGGATTTGCATTTTAATAAATTGGTCGATCAACCTGAAAAATACGATAGTTTTGAGAGGCTTTTTATTCAAAAAAACAAACTTTTGGAAACTTTAGATTTTTGTAAAGAACATCGTATAAAACAATTAGAAGTGATACACGGCATAGGTGATGGTACACTACAAAAATTAGTGTATGATACCTTAGAGAGCCAATATGGCGTTACATTTTATAATAAAGATATTCTGCACCATCAATCTGGTGCTGTAATAGTAGAGATTAGCGATATTTTTTAATATCTTTGCACAAATTATGAGTCAATTACATTTACTTTTTACCAAAGACGGATTGCAATACAAAATCCTCAAAAGAAACCATCTTTTGGAGGAAGCAATGTATATCAACGATAATGAAGATACTATATATAGCCATCTCACAAATATACTCAATAAAGATTTTAATTCTATTTCCGTAGTTTCTGCCATTAATCATTTCACCATCACACCCGATGGATTTTCACACCATGAAATGGGATTTGATTTGATTCGTTTTAACTCGCCTATCAATGAAAAAACGGAGGAACTAATGCTTTCCATCAACAAAAAGTTCAAAATACAATTTTATTATTCTTTTCCGAAAAAGTATTACACATTAATAAAAGGGAAAGACAAAAGAACGCAATTCAACTTCTCAGGAGAGAATTTTTTACAGAATATTCATTGCAAAAATAGAAAAGAAATACACATCAATCTATACCATCAACAGTGTGAGTTTGTAGCTCTTGACCACAAAAATCTCATTCTGTACAATAATTTAGACATTTATTCCGAAGTGGATTTTCTTTACTTTATTATGTTTAGTCTCACAAAAATCAATTTCAACCTTGATGAAACTCATTTTTTCATCTATGGCGAAATTATAGAAAATGAAACTTTCGTATCCGAATTAAAAAAATTCGTAAAAAATATCAAAATAATTAAATAATAGTTATGTTTAATACACATGAGTTATCAGAAATAAAAAAAATACTCAATCCACAAAATAAAATCGTTATCATCACTCATTACAACCCTGATGGTGATGCTATAGGAAGTTCATTGGGGCTAAAACATTATTTAAATACCAAAGGAATAGATGCCGAAGTGGTTGTCCCAAATGATTTCCCTAAATTCCTAAAATGGATGCCCGATGCAAAAAAGATAATTATTGCAGATTATAAACAAAAAAAAGCATCCGACCTCATCAAAAACGCAGATATTATCTTCATATTAGACTTTAATACACCATCTCGAAGTGGAAATTTCATAAGTTCGCTCATTGAAAAATCAAAAGGAAAAAAGATTCTTATAGACCACCATCAACAACCAGACACCTTTGATTTCGTATATTCTGACACCACAATTCCTGCCACTTGTCAAATGATTTATCATTTTATAGAGGCTATGGAAGAAACTCATTTCATCAATGAAAATACTGCCAAATGCCTATATACGGGGATTATGACCGATACGGGAGGCTTCCGCTACCGCTCTACAAGTGCCACAACACACAGAATAACGGCTAATTTGATAGAAAAAGGTGCTGAACCATCCGAAATTTCATCTAATACTTGGGATACAAACTCTATTTCTCGTATTCATTTATTATCATTAATTCTTAGCCGTTTAGAGGTTATTAACGATGGTAAAACTGCTATTCTATATCTAAAAAGGGACGAACTGAAAAAATATGGCTTTGAAAAAGGAGATACCGAAGGATTTGTAAATTATGGATTAAGTATCTTGGGTGTTGAGGTATCAGCATTTTTTATAGAAGATTTATATGAAGAATTCATCAAAATATCTTTCCGAAGTAAAAAAAATATTGATGTAAATAATTTTTCAAGAAAATATTTCAATGGAGGTGGACACATTAATGCCTCTGGTGGAAAATCTCTTGATGATATGGAAACTACTATTTCCAAATTTAAAAATTTAGCATCTGAGTTAAAATAAATGAGTTGATTAATTCAACTCATTTATTTTAAATAATTTACAATAATTTCAGAACATCGTTTAGGCATTTCTAAATGGCCATTATGCCCACAATCTAACAATTTCACTCTGATATTATCTTTTTGAGGTATTTTATTAATAAATTTAACAACATCCATAGTATTATCATATTTTCCAATAATAATTAATATCTTTTTTTGAAAAAAATTCAATATATCTGTTCTATCTATCCTACACATCATACCTCTCTGAGCAGACTTCACTCCATCTACATTTGTTGAAAGTGCTATTTTCTTTGCAAAATCAATTTCCGATTGTAATTGGTTGATTTTATTTATATTAAAAGTACTTGGTATTGCGTTATTTACGAACATAGAAAAGGCTTTATCTACTACCAATAGACTCCTCTCTCGGATTTTTTTCTTTTCCTCATCATCAGCTAACGTAGAAGAAAAAAACAAAGTAATAGATTCCAGCAAATCCCCGTATTTTTCAGCAAAAGCCAAGGCTACATACCCTCCCATAGAATGCCCTAAAATATTGATTTTATTTATATTAAGATTTTCAATAACCTCATACACAGCTATAGCCATATCCTCCATCGTATGCTTTTCTGCTCTATTTTCGGATTCTCCGTGCCCCAATAAATCCACTTCTATAAGTGTAAAAAACGGTAATAAGTATCGCTCCATTTGTTGCCAAATCCTACTATCTTCCATAAATCCATGTAAAAGTAGAAGATAATCTTTTCCTCCTTTTATTATATTATAATTAAGCATTTTTCTCAAATATTTTAGACAAAATTAATATTTTTTCATAATAATATATATTATTTATTAAGTCATCAAAACAATAAAAAACAAATACAAAATATTTTTTTAGATTATTTTTTGTTTTTACGAAAAATATTTTTATATTTGCACACTCATTTTATGGACTATGGACAAGTTGAGAAACTATGAAATACCTTTTATAGGTCTTAAAAATGGGAAGCACGAGTTTAATTTTAAAATAACTCAATCGTTCTTTGAACTTTTTGATACCGAAAAAGAGTTTGATAACGCCGAAATTACAATTAATGTATTATTGGACAAACATTCTTCTTTTTTAGAGTTTAATATTAATTGTATCGGAATTGTAGAATTGATTTGTGATATTACCACAGAGAAGTTTAACTATCCTATCAAAGAGAATATTAAATTTTTGGTAAAGTTTGGTGAAGAGTATGATGATTCTCACGAGGAAATAATTACAATTCCTCATCAAGATTATGCATTCAATATTGCACAATTAATATACGAATCTGTGATGCTATCTATTCCGATGAAAAAACTTTCACCAAATATTTCCGATGAAGATTTAGCTTTATTGGAAAAATATGCTCCTCAGGTAATCGAAGAGGAAATAGAGGACGAAATTATTGACCCAAGATGGGAAATGTTGAAAAAGTTAAAAAATTAAGATAGTTTAAATATGGTGAGACGATGAAAATCTTCTCATCGGTCATCAAATTAAAAAATTATTAAAAAATGGCACATCCAAAGAGAAGACAATCTTCGACAAGAAGAGATAAGAGAAGAACTCACTACAAAGCAGTTGCTCCTCAATTAGCAAAAGATTCTACAACAGGTGAATTACACCTATACCACAGAGCTCACTGGCACGAAGGTAAGTTGTATTACAGAGGTAAAGTAGTTTTAGAGAAAGAAGTAGCAACTTCTGAAGAAAACTAAGGAATAATCGTATTCTACCTCAGAAGAAAGAAATTAAACCACCAATTTTTATGGAAAAATGGGTGGTTTTTATATTTTAATTGAATATTTTTTTATAACTTTGAAAAATAATTTATCAAATATGGACATTAAAGACATACAAAATCTTATTAAGTTTGTTTCTAAGGCAGAAGTTTCAGAAGTGAAGTACAAAACAAAAGATTTTGAAATCACAATTAAAACTCCTTTGGCAGGTAATGAAGTAAGCTATATTCCTCAACCAAATGTATTTCAAGCTCCTGCGGTAGCTCCTAGTGCCCCTATACAAGCAACGAATACAGCTCCTACTGAAGAATCTAAAAATGAAACAGATGAAAATAAATATCTTACTATAAAATCGCCAATGATTGGTACTTTTTATAGAAAACCTTCGCCAGATAAAGATGTTTTTGTGAATGTTGGTGATGAAGTATCTGCAGGAAAAATTGTTTGTGTAATTGAAGCAATGAAGCTCTTCAACCAAATAGAATCCGAAGTAAGTGGAAAAATCGTCAAAGTTTTGGTAGATGATGCTACACCTGTAGAATATGACCAACCTTTGTTCTTAGTAGAGCCTATATAACTAATATAAAGCGATTTGAGAATTGTATAATTGTTAAAAATTAACAAATTCATCTAACTTAACAAGTCTAAATTATGTTTAAAAAGATATTAATCGCCAATCGTGGTGAGATTGCAATGAGGGTTCTTAGAACTTGTAAAGAGATGGGAATAAAGACCGTTGCAGTATATTCCACAGCGGATAAAGATAGCCTTATCGTTCGCTTCGCTGATGAGGCGGTTTGTATTGGACCTGCAGTGAGTAAAGATTCTTATCTCAAAATACCAAATATCCTATCAGCAGCGGAAATAACCAATGCAGATGCTATCCATCCAGGGTATGGATTCTTATCAGAAAATGCTAACTTTTCAAGAATTTGTGCAAAAAATGGAATAAAATTCATTGGTGCTACTCCTGAACAAATAGAAAGAATGGGAGATAAAGCGAATGCTAAAGCTACAATGAAGGCAGCAGGAGTACCTTGTGTACCTGGTTCTGATGGATTAATAGATTCTTACGAAACAGCAGCTACCATTGCAGAAGAAATAGGATATCCCGTAATGATTAAAGCTACAGCAGGTGGTGGTGGAAAAGGGATGAGAGCTGTTTGGAAAGCCGAAGATTTAAAAGAACATTGGGAATCTGCTGTACAAGAAGCAGTTGCTGCATTTGGAAATGGAGGTATGTATATGGAAAAACTCATTGAAGAACCAAGACATATTGAAATACAAATTGCTGGCGACCAATATGGTAAAGCCTGCCATCTATCCGAAAGAGACTGCTCTATTCAAAGAAGAAATCAAAAACTAGTAGAAGAAACTCCTTCACCTTTTATGACTGATGAATTACGTGAAAAAATGGGTGAAGCAGCTGTAAAAGCAGCCGAATATATCGGATACGAAGGTGTTGGAACTATAGAATTTTTAGTAGATAAACACAGAAATTTCTACTTTATGGAAATGAATACTCGTATCCAAGTAGAACACCCTATTACAGAGCAAGTTATTGGTTATGACCTTGTTAAAGAGCAAATAAAATTAGCCGCGGGAGAAAAACTTTCTGGAGTTAATCATTATCCTAATATGCACTCTATTGAATGTAGAATCAATGCTGAAGACCCTTATAATGATTTCCGACCTTCACCAGGAAAAATCACGGGTCTTAATATACCAGGGGGACATGGAGTAAGAGTTGATACTCATGTCTATTCAGGATATACAATACCTTCTAATTATGATTCAATGATTGCAAAACTCATTGTAACTGCCAAAACTCGTCCTGAAGCTATTGCTAAAATGAAGAGAGCGTTGGATGAATTCTATATAGAAGGAGTGAAGACAACAATCCCTTTCCACAGACAATTAATGGACAACGAAGATTTCATTAAAGGTGATTACACAACCAAATTTATGGAAACTTTCGTAATGAATAAAGATTACGATAATAATTTATAAAAAATAGGCTACGAAGTGTAGCCTATTTTTTATTTACTAATCGATTTTATTAAAAAAATTGCATCAGAGAAATAATCTTTCTTTGATGCAATTTTATATTATACTTGCTCTAATTTCTTTATTTTCAACCAAGACCACAATGATAACGTAATCATCAATCCTGTACCTATATATACCCAAGATGGTATTGGAATTGGATCTCCTGCAGCATAAGAATGTAGCCCACTTAAATAATAATTAACACCAAAATAAGTCATTATCACAGAAGAAATAGCAAACATAGATGCTGTATGATAGCTCCATCTACCTCTTAATCCTGGAACCAATCTCATATGAATTACAAAAGAATATATAAATATGGAAATAAATGCCCAAGTCTCTTTCGGGTCCCAAGACCAATATCTTCCCCAAGATTCATTTGCCCAAATACCACCTATAAAAGTCCCTATTGTTAGAGCAAATAACCCTATCATCATTGACATTTCGGAAACGATGGTAAGCTCCTTAATCGTAGTATTATTATGTAAATTAAACATCTTTTTATTGGATAATATATAGAATACCAAACAAATAAATGCAATCATAAATGATAGACCGAAGAAACCGTAACTAGCCGTGATAATAGCCACATGAATTATGAGCCAATAAGACTTTAATACCGGTGCAAGCGGAGTAATCTGCGGATCTAAGGCAGAACCACCATGAGCAAATCCCATCATAATAACTGCCACCATAAATCCTGAAGCTGGTATCAAAGCATTAGAGTTTTTATACAATGTCAGCCCCGCTGTAATCCCTACCCACGAAATAAACACAATAGCCTCATAACCATTACTCCAAGGAGCATGTCCCGAAATATACCAACGGCCTATCAATCCTAAAAACTGTAAGAAATAGCCTATATATCCTACATAAATGATATTTTTGATTATTTTATTAAGAACTTGACTTCCTCTAAAAAGTTCAATAAAACCAAGAATAATTAATAACCCTCCTATCACAGAATAAAATTTTAACAACCATAGATTGATGTCTATTTTATTCATTAAAATCTCTATATCTACTTTTTCTTTTGAAGGAACTACACTCTTACCCCACTTTTGTTGATAATCAGATAATATCTTCAATTCTTTGTCTGCTCGTTTCCAATCGGAATCTTTTATAGCTAACAAATATGGAGCAAGAACTTTTTGACTCTCCATATCAGGTTCAAAATTTTCGTCTAACCAAGAATTCCAACGATGGTTTGGACTATTTTTTACAGGAACAATTCTCAGAAATTGACCTGCAAAAAATTCATTAAAAATCTGTACTCTTTCATTTACGGCAATTACTTCTTTATCATAATTTGTCTGGTTAGCCGCCTTTTTTGCAAATGCCTCAGTATAATCTTTCTCTAATACAAAGCTAATCTGTCCTGTTTTAGGATTTATAGGATACAAATTCATTATAGATGTATAACCATCTTCATTAGCTTTGGTCTTTTCTCTGAGAACATCTCCTCCCTTAGAGCCAATTTTAATAATAGGCACTAGTGTCCATATTTCAGGATTTATATTAATGGACATAAACCACTGGCTGGCACTTAGTGTATTCCCATTTGATGCTTTCAGATTATCTTTCTTGTATAATTTTCTTAAAACTTCCAATGCTTGAGTATGGATTGGGATAATCCTCCCCTCATAATTTTGCACCAAAAGGTGAGAAAATTTATCAGCTTGTTCTTCGGGAATTCTATTTGCGGAAATCATTTCGTCGATAGAAATATTCCTTATAGAACGAACTTTTTGGGTTGATTGATTGGTAGTCGTAGAGTGCTGAGCATTAAGCCAACCGCTAAGAACCAATAAAATGACAATTGCCAAAGATTTTTTTTGTTTTAACTTTTTCAATTGTTCACCCAATTTCCAGAATTGGGAGCCTCGCCAAAAGAAAGTAATAAACATTGCCGAAAATAGAACTCCATAACCGATATAAGTGATGAGAGTTCCCCACCAATCGTGATTTACTGATAGCCTAGTTCCTTGTCTATCGGGGTCAAATCCTGATTGGAAGAATCTGTAACCTTTGTAATTCAATACATTATTCATATAAATTCTATGTGGTGTTTCTTTTCCTTCGTCAATTACCACTACACGGCTTTCGTATGCACTCGGCGAGTTGCTACCTGGGTAAGTTTCCATTACAAAATCATCCAATTTTACAGAAAAAGGTGTTTTATAGACTTTTGCTCCATATCCGAGCATAATGTTAAGCCCATCAATAGTAATTTGTTTGAATAGATTAGGATTTCCTGCCTCCACCATTAGCTCTACAATTTGAGAGGATTTATCGGTACTAACCTTTAATTTTAGCATATCAGGAAGATTTTTATCCTTATTTTTATCACCTTCAAAATATTTCAAATCCCCTTTTACTATTCCCTCTGGAACTACAATGTTTATATTATTAATACTATACAAAGACCTAAGAACCAAAGGATTAATCTCTTTAGCCTTCACACTAGTCTGTTGCTGAGTTTGCATCTGCATATAGGTTGCATCTACGGGAGTTTTTATAGAAAGATTACCATTTTCTGCATAAAATTCTATCGCTCCCTCTATAGGTCTATTAAGAGTTACCAGCGTTCCATTGATATTTTTTGCATCTCCTGATGCCAAGTAATAATTTTCTCTACCATTAGTTCCTGCTACTACAAAATGTATATATTCCTTTCCATTCGGATTTGCGACAAGACTATCCTTCTTCCTTTGGATATAATCTAACTGCTGAACATCAATTTTTTTACCATTAAAATCATATCTCGCACGGAATATATGTGGTGTAATTTTTGCTATAAATGGCTTATTTGAGGTCATTATAAATGGAACATCTTCATAATTGAGTATATCACCTTTATCCTCAATCTGAATCTTAAAAAAATTCTTATCAGTAATAATCTCATTTGTGGTTTCTCCCTCACGGATTGGCATAATCCCCTCATAACTAATATATCGGGTAATCGCTCCACCAAAAAAAATAAGAATAAATGACAAATGAAATGCCAACAGTGACCATTTTTCTTTCTGCCAAAGTCTATATCTTTGGATATTTCCAATAAAATTAAGTATTAAAAGAAACATTACCATTTCAAACCATTTCGACTCATAGATGAAAGCCTTGGCCGTTGCTGTGCCATAATCATTCTCCACAAAAGTGGCATAAGCCATTGCGAAGGCATACACCAGCATAAGAACCGCCATCGTGCGAGTAGAAATCAGAATCTCTGATATTTTTTTCATTAATCTAAAAATTAAATCGTTACGAATTGCAAAAATAAGGAAGTATTTTCAATACTTTGTAAAATAAAACTAAATATATAAAATTTATTTTATCAATGAGTTATGACTCTTTTTATTATATACTCCTCTTCTTATATTAATAAAAAAGCTGAACCTAAGAAAAGGGTTCAGCTTTCATCTTATAGGTATAATTTTATTAATCAACCATTGCTGTAAGATATTCTCTATTGAGTCTTGCTATATTTTCCAAAGAAATTCCTTTTGGACACTCTACCTCGCAAGCACCTGTATTAGAGCAGTTTCCGAATCCTTCTTCGTCCATTGCTCTCACCATATTGAGAACTCTTCGTTTTGCCTCTACTTTACCTTGTGGCAACAATGCAAACTGTGACACCTTGGCACCTACGAATAACATTGCAGAACCATTTTTACAAGTAGCCACACAAGCACCGCAACCTATACATGCTGCTGCATCCATTGCTTTGTCTGCATCTTCTTTCGGTACTGGAATAGCGTTGGCATCAAGGGTATTTCCTGAAGTATTCACAGATATAAACCCTCCTGCTGCCATAATTCTATCAAAAGCACTTCTATCCACTACCAAATCTTTAATCACTGGGAAAGCTGCACTTCTCCAAGGCTCAATATGAATAGTCTCTCCATCTTTAAACATTCTCATATGAAGTTGGCAAGTAGTGATTCCCGTATCTGGTCCGTGAGCTCTACCATTAATATATAGAGAGCACATACCACAGATACCTTCACGGCAATCATGGTCAAAAGCAACAGGTTCTTTACCTTCATTCACAAGATTTTCGTTAAGAATATCAAGCATTTCAAGGAAAGATGAATCTGGCGAAACACCTGAAATTTTATAAGTTTCAAATTGTCCTTTTGATTTATTATTTTTCTGTCTCCAAACTTTTAGAGTTAGGTTCAAGTCTTTTTTAGTACTCATTTTTGATATAATATTTATTGGAGATTATTTATAACTTCTTGTTTTAACTTCAATATTTTCGTAGATAAGTTCTTCTTTATGCATTACTTCGGTATTGATATTTTCTCCTTTGTATTCCCAAGCCGCCACATATTTATAGTTCTCATCATCTCTTTTTGCTTCGCCATCAGGTGTTGAATGGTCCCAACGGAAGTGTCCTCCACAAGATTCTTGTCTATTAAGAGCATCTATCGCCATCAATTGACCAAGTTCCAAGAAATCTGCTACTCTACACGCTTTTTCGAGTTCCGTATTCATACCATCTGCCTCACCTGGTACTCTCACATCTTTCCAGAATTCTTTTCTTACTTCTTCTATTTCTTTGATAGCCTCTTGTAATCCTTCTGGGGTTCTACCCATACCTACTTTGTTCCACATAATATTTCCTAATTTTTTATGGAAATAATCTACTGAATGTGTACCATTATTAGTAAGGAAAAAATTGATTCTATCTTTTATTTCTTTTTCTGCTTTCTCAAATTCAGGAGTATTTGTTGGTATAGCACCTGTTCTGATATCTGCTGAAAGATAATCCGCAATTGTATATGGTAATACGAAATATCCATCTGCAAGTCCTTGCATTAAGGCAGAAGCTCCAAGTCGGTTAGCTCCATGGTCAGAGAAATTTGCTTCACCAATCACAAAACAACCTGGTATAGTGGACATTAAGTTATAATCTACCCAAACTCCACCCATTGTATAATGCACTGCAGGATAAATCTTCATTGGAGTAACATATGGATTATCTGCTGTAATTTTTTCATACATAACAAATAGGTTACCATATTTTTCCTCTACCCACGCCTTACCTAAGTCGTAAATTTGTTGTTCTGTAGGGTTATGTATATTTTTCTCAGTAGCTGCTTCTCTACCCTTTTTCATAATTTCGGTGGAAAAATCAAGGAATACACCTTCTTTAGTATCATTATTTTCAATACCATAACCAGCATCACATCTTTCTTTTGCTGCTCTTGATGCTACATCTCGCGGCACAAGGTTACCGAAAGCAGGGTATCTTCTTTCTAAATAGTAGTCTCTATCTTCTTCTTTAATATTTTCAGGTTTTAATTTTCCTTCTCGGATAGCAACAGCATCTTCAATCTTTTTGGGAACCCAAATTCTTCCAGAGTTACGAAGAGACTCAGACATCAATGTCAATTTAGACTGCTGAGTTCCGTGTACAGGGATACAAGTTGGATGTATTTGTACGAAACAAGGATTTGCAAAAAAGGCTCCTTTTTTGTGAATTTTCCAAGCTGCAGATGCATTAGACCCCATTGCGTTAGTAGATAAGAAATATACATTCCCATACCCACCAGAGGCAATTACTACAGCATGTGCAGAGTGTCTCTCTATCTCTCCTGTTACAAGGTTTCTCGCTATGATACCTCTCGCTTTACCATCTACGATTACCAAATCCATCATTTCATGACGGTTGTACATCTTTATTCTTCCCTTACCAATCTGTCTACTCATTGCAGAATACGCTCCCAAAAGAAGCTGTTGTCCTGTCTGCCCCTTAGCATAGAAAGTTCTTTTTACTTGAACCCCACCGAAAGAACGATTATCCAACTGACCGCCATATTCACGACCAAAAGGAACCCCTTGTGCTACACATTGATCAATGATATTTACAGAAACCTCTGCCAAACGATACACATTCGCTTCTCTTGCTCGATAGTCTCCCCCTTTTATCGTATCATAAAAAAGTCTATATGTAGAGTCTCCATCCCCTTGATAATTCTTAGCTGCATTAATCCCCCCTTGTGCTGCTATAGAGTGAGCTCTTCTTGGAGAGTCTTGATAACAAAATGCCTTTACATTATAACCTTGCTCTGCCAAAGTAGCTGCAGCTGAACCTCCCGCAAGTCCCGTTCCTACTACAATAATATCAATTTTGTCCCTATTATTTGGGGCTACAAGGTTCATATGGTCTTTATGATTTTTCCATTTATCCTTTAATGGACCTGCTGGAATTTTTGAATTTAATACGCTCATTTTCTTAATAATTAACTTTGAGAAACATAGTGAAAAATTGCAACGATTGCAAACCCGACTGGTACGAGAATCGCATACCACTTACCAAAAGATTGGATACAAGATGTGTATTTAGGATGTCTCGCTCCAATAGACTGAAATGAAGATTGGAATCCATGAGATAAATGTAACCCTAAGAGAACAAAAGATACCAAATACAACACTACTCTCCAAAGAGCACTAAACTGGTGTCTCAAATGCTCGTAATCAGTTCCATTGGATTCTCCTCCTAAATAATTCTTAGAAATTGTTGGCACCCAAAAATCCACCAAGTGTATTAATAAATAGATTAAAATAAGTCCTCCCGAAATCATCATATTTCTGGACATCCAAGTAGAATTAGCACTCGCTCCACTCACAGCATAAGCTATTGGTCTTGCTTTTTTATTTTTGGCTTCAAGGACAAATCCCATTACAAAGTGGAAAATCACAGCAAACATCAATATTGGTTGCATAATCTTCTGAACTAAAGGATTACTCTCCATAAAATGAGACCCTTCATTGAAAGCCTCTTCACTAAATACAGATACCATATTTAGGGATAGGTGCATCACCAAAAACACAAGCAAAAACATCGCAGACAATGCCATTGCATACTTTCTACCAATTGTAGAATTTAAAAAACCTGACATAAAATTTTCTCTTATATTATTTTTCACAAAAATAAAAAATGTTAATACATATATAAAAGTAGTTTTATTAGCAAACCTTATTTTGTAAAGATTCTAAATAACCCTCTCGATTTTCATCCATTTTAATTCTATTTTCATCAGTATTTAATAAACTTTAAAATCGCCTTTATAACACGATTAAACACTATTTTTTAGCATATTACACAATAAAAAAAAGGAGTTATCCTTCCTCTACTCTAAAATTACACCCTTGTATTTTATAATAATTCTTAATAATAAAGATTTTTTTTACCTCTTTAAATAAAAAGTAAAAACAACAACTAAAATATTAATTATCAATAATTTACATAAAATTTTAAACAAAAATATCCAAAAGATATTTTTTTGTTTTTTTTGTTAAAACCTTATAATATAAAATCTCTCAACCTTATGGATTGAGAGATTTACTCCTAAAATACTATTTTTTCTTTTTCTGTTGCTCGTACATTTTCTGCTGTTCCTGAGCTTTCTCCATCATTTCTCGCATTTTCTTTTGGAACTTGCTTTCTTTTTGTGGCTTAGCCTTATTCTCTTGGATTTGTTTATGAATTTTTGCCTCATCTAAAATCCAATATTTTATTACTAAAATAATAATAATATTAATCGTATTTGATACAAAATAATACCACGAAAGACCTGATGCAGCAGAGTTTAAAAAGAAGAAAAATGTAATTGGAAATATATACATTAATATCTTCATATTAGGCATCCCCTCTTGTGTTGGCTGTTGCATTTGGCCAGAAGTCATTATTGTATAAATTAAAATAACACTCGTACAAGCTAATGCTAATATGCTAATATGCTCACCAATAAACGGAACATTAAATGGCAACTTTATCAAATCATCATAAGCGGTAAGGTCTTTCGCAAACCAAAAACTTTGCCCTCTCAAATCAATAAAATTTGGAAAAAATCTGAACAATGCATAGAAGATTGGGATTTGCAACAACCCCGGTAAGCATCCTGCCAATTGATTAACTCCTGCCTTACGATAGACCTCCATCACGGCTTGCTGTTTTTTCATTGGGTCGGCATTCTTAAATTTCTCATTTACTTCTTCTATTTCTGGGCGAATAACCCTCATCATTGCAGACAATTTATGCTGTTTGAAAGTTATCGGCGAAAGAATAAGCTTCACAACTATAGTTAAAATAAAAATAACCCATCCTGCTGTTATACCCCATGATGCAAGAAAATTATACACTGGAATAAAAAAAGCACGATTCATTGAGCCTATAAATGCCCAACCTAATGGTAAAATTTCATCAAAATTTTTATCATATGATTTTAACAACTTGATTTCCAATGGAATAAAATACCAAGAAAATTCTTGATTAAGTTCATTATTTACCAACTGTACTTGCCCTTCATAATGGAATTTTTTCAAATATTCTCTATCTTGTACCGCATCTTGATGCCCGAAAGATTTCGTAAAACCATTCTTAGACTCAATAACGGATGCAAAAAACTGCTGTTTCACTCCAATCCAATTAAGCGTTTCGTCTTCTTCAGACATATCCGTTCTTCCATCATAATCATAATCATTATAATTATTAAATGCATACGAAAATTCTGTATGAGACTGCTCTTGAGAATGTCCTTTCTCGGAAGTTCTCGGTTTATAATCCCAAACGAAACTAGCCTTATCAGAATTTACAAGTTGGCTAAGACCTTGAGTTTTTACCTTAAAATCAATTTTGTATTTCGGTAAAAGTGTATAAACAAATTGTATAGTGGCTCCTTTATAATTTGCGGTAAAAACAACTTCATTTCCTTTCGTTTCAGGAATAAAATTCAAATTTTTAGTACTAATAATTTCTCCTTTTTCCATTTTAAAATCGAAAGAATACGAAGTATTTTGTTTGCTCACCAAGTCCAAAGGAGAGTCTGCTTTATCAGTTTTTATATTATATGATTTATACTTTTTTAACTCTACTTTTGTGAGTTGCCCACCAACAGACGAAAACTCTAAATCAAGGTCGTCATTGGCCAATTTTACAATTTGAGCATCACCTACAGGAGCTACATTACTAACCTTTACTTTCTCTGTTTTTTCCTTTTTCAAGGCTTGTTTTTGCTGTTCATTTTGTGAGTTTTGGAAATAAAACATCGTCCCCACAAAAAGTATGGAGAAAATCACAAAATTAATCAGTTGATTTTTATCAAATCCCTTGTTTTGCATTTCGTATAATTAATTTTATTTTTTACCTATTTATAATTTCGTGCAAAAATACTATTTTTTTTTAATTTTTATTATAAAAGTCACCAACCGCCTGAAGCTCCACCGCCGCCGAAACTTCCACCGCCGCCGAAGCCTCCGAAACCGCCTCCGCCAAAACTTCCTCCAGAAGCTCCGAAACCACTTCCCCAGATGAATCCTCCTCTTCGTCCCCCTCTACGGGTAAGGATTATATCATCATCGTCATTATCATAATGATTTTTATCTTTAGAAACAAGGATAACAATAACCACAAAAATCAAAATACACAAAAATAAGATAAGTAGTTCCGATTTTTTTTCTTTTTTAATAGGTTGATATTTGCCTCTCACTGCATTCATTATAGCATCAGTAGTGGCATCTATACCTCGATAAAATCGTCTTTTCTTAAAATTAGGAGTAGCAATATTATCCAAAATATCACCTGCGATAGTTGCTGTAATATATTGCTCGACACTTCTCCCCTGCTGAATGGACATTGCCCTATCCTCTGTAGCAATGAGAAATACCACTCCATTGTCAGTTTCTTTCTTACCAATCCCCCATTTTTCCCCAAACATTGTAGCTACGAAATTAACATCTTCACCTTTTGTTGTAGGGATTATCACTACTTCTATTTCTACTGAGGTAGAGTCCTCGAACTTAATTAATTTCTGATTAAGTTGCTCTTTTTCAGTAGCTGACAAAAGATTTACCTCATCATAAATAGGATGGAGGATATTGGGTTTTATGGGAATTTTATACTGAGAAAACAAAAAATTCGCTCCAAAAAAAACTATGATTACTAATATGAATCTACGAAAATAAAATTTCATCGGGTAATTCGTTTAATTGTTTCTCACCATTAATTGGAAAATGCTTTGCCAACTCTATTCCCACTGATTCTACTCCCTCCGTAATACCTTTTAAATATTGTTCAGAGGCGAATAAAATAGTCATTCTATCATGAATTTCATTCCAAAAATCTTGTTTTACCCGTTGATGAATCCCCTCATCTCCGATGATAGTAAGATATCTCTGAGTGAAATTTATATGAATAAGTATCGCATTTTTATGCTTTGTCTGTCCCTTACAATACTTGCAAAAAATTTGATACGCTTGCTCTGCATTATTTTTTTCTTGACTACTAGAAATATGCACACGAATCTCCCCTGTAGAGTTTTTCTCTGCCTTACGAATTACCTCTACTATGATATCCTGTTCCTTATCGCTAAGAAATTTCATTTAAAAAATTATTTTATTTTTCTTCAGAAAATACCTCTGGAGCCTTTTCCGCCCCTGCCTCTGCCTTAAAGAAAGGTTTAGCCTTGAATTTAGGAAAAAATGCTGCTAAAATACTCGTAGGCGGTGTTTCTACCATATTATTAAAACCTTCTACGGCATCATTATAGTATACTGTTTCGGTACGGATAGAATTTTCAATAGCAGTGTATTCTCTTTGAAAACTGATAAATTGCTGGTCTGCTTTCAAGTTGGGATATTGCTCTGCTACCATCATTAAACGGCTCAATGCTCCACTTAGTTGTCCTTGTGCCTCTTGGAAACGCTTCAAATCCTCCTCCGTCATATTAGATGCATCTATCTTCATAGAAGTAGCATTGGAACGAGCCTCTATCACTTGTGTAAGAGTTTCTTTCTCAAACTTAGCATATGATTTCACGGTTCTCTCCAAATTTGGAATCAAATTAGCTCTCTTCTGATAAACTGTCTCCACATTAGACCATTTTTTCAGCACATCATTATTTCCTTTCACCAAATCGCCATAACGCGAAAATCCCCACATCGTAACGAATATCGTGATAATCAAAAATACACCAAAAACGATGGCTACCGCCATACAACCTTTATTTTTCATTCTTTTAATTTTATTTTTATTGAAATTTTGGTCAAATATACAAATTAAATTCTATTTTTGTAACAAATTTAGATTATTATTTTATGATGACAATCATCGTTGCAATGGGTAAAAATAGAGCCATCGGAAAGGATAATCAACTCTTATGGCATCTCCCAAATGATTTGAAACACTTCAAGGAATTAACTTTAGGACATCCTATCATAATGGGAAGAAAAACCTATGAGAGTATTGGAAGACCACTCCCTAACCGCACTAATATCGTAGTTTCTCGAAAGAAAGATTGGTTTGAAGAGGGTATCCTAATCGTAGGAACTCTAAAAGAAGCCCTAAAATTCGCAAAAAAAATTGACGAAAATTTCTTTATAATCGGCGGAGGAAATATTTACGAACAGACTATTGATTTAGCTGATAAATTAGAAGTTACTCTTGTAGATACCAATGCTGATGCCGATACTTTCTTTCCCGAAATCAATGATTCTATATGGAAAAAAACGAATGAAACCCACCATTCAAAAGATGAAAAAAACAAATTTAACCACATATTTTTAACTTTTGAAAGAATATAAATAAAGGCTCTTAAATAATAAGAGCCTTTATTTATTATCTTGAAATCCAACCCATTGGGTCAAGTGGATTTCTACCATCCCATACTTGAAAATCAAGTGTATAACTACCATCATAGTCCTTAGCCACTACCCCAATAGGTGTTCCTTCGGAGACTTTTTGCCCTGCTGAAACACTCACAGAGGCAAGATTAGAATACACTGTAAAATAACTTCCATGTCTCACCATCACGGTTTTAGAATTTCCTTCTATAAGAATCTTACTCACTTCACCTGTAAAAACACATTTTGCCACAGCACCTGCTCCCACGGAAATTTTGATTCCTATATTTTCCTCCATAATGTTTTTAAACACTGGGTGAGGTTGTTTACCAAATCTATGGGTAATTGTTCCTCCATTTACTGGGAACATTAATCTTCCTCGATTATTGGCAAAATTACTACCGATAGCCACATTTGCACCATATTTTTCAAATGCTTTTTCTTCGGCTTGTTTTTTTTCTTCTTCTTGTTTTTTGGTAATTTCTACCTCCGCTTTTTTCTTCTCGGCTAATTTTGCCTCTGCGAGCTTTCTACTTTCTTCAGCAGCTTTAGCTTCTTTTTCAGCAGCCAATCTTTTTTCTTCATTTCTAGCACGAATTTTTGCCTTCTCAACTTCCAACTCAGCTTGTTTTTTCAATCTTATGGCTTCTTCTTTTTCAGCAGCAATTTCCGCTTGGCGTTTTCTTTCAAGTTCTTCAGCTTTTCGTCTTTCAAGTTCTTCCAATCGTTTTACCTCTTCCAGTCGTTTTCTTTCAATTTCCGCCAACCTTCGTGCCTCCGCCTCAGCTTTAGCTTTTTCTCTTGCTGCTTCTTCTAATTTTTTTCTATTTTCAGCTTCTATCCTTGCTTTTTCTTTTTCAGCAGCAATTTTTGCTAAACGAATTTTTTCCTCTTTTGCTTTTCGCTCAGCCTCTTCTTTTGCTTTAGCAATTTTTGCTTCTTCTATGATGATGGAACGAATTTTAGCTTCTAATAATTTAGATTCTTTCTGTTTTTGACGAATCTCTGCAGTAAGTTTTGCTTCATTCTTTCTAAATTCCTCTAAAAGTTTTTCTTTTTCTTTTCTTTCTTCTCCAATCGTTACAAGTTCTTTTTTCTGAGTATTAAGTAGCTCATTTTTATCCTTTACCGATTTTTGTTTAGCAACAATTGTCTTTTTTATCTGATTAGAAACTCCTTGTATTTCAGCTGCTTTTTTATCTTGAAAATCAGAATAACTTTTAAGATATTGCATTCTACGAACTGCCTCTCCGATATTTTTAGACGAAAGAATGAAAGTAACCTTATTCTGCACACCTTTATTCTTATAAGCCTTCACCAAAACCTTGGAATAGTTCTTACGAAGCGTTTTTAATTCTTTTTCTTGTCTATTGATTTCCAATTGTTTAAGATAAATATCATCTTCTAATATTCGCTTCTGTTTTTGAGTATTACCATAGACTTTCTCACGGAGATCAATCTTTTTATTTATCTCGTTTAGATATGCCAAAGAGAGCTTAGCCTCACTTTTTGTCTTAGCTAAATTTTTATTAATTTCCTCAATTTGCTTTTTCAGTTCTGCATTTTGCTTTTGGAGTTGCTCCTTTTTTACTTGAGTCTGCCCCCAAACCGAGACCACACAAAGAAATACTATAATAAAACTAAACTTTTTCTTCATTCTTAATATATTTTCAATGAGACGAAATAAACTCTTTAGCAATATATAACACATTGATTAAAAACATATTACATTCTCATTTATTTAATATTCACTTTTTGATAATTAGACGGAACTGAATAAGGCGTTTCCATCTTTTGAAAGTCAAATTTCGTATTTTCTATTAAAACCTGACCATCTTTTTCTCCTTTTATAATTATTTTAACATTTTTAGGAAATCTTGTTTTACCCATCTCTACCCAATTTTCATAGAATACTGAAAGTTGATTATTTTTCCCTCCTACTTCATTGATAATCAATATATAAAGATTATTATCAGAAAAATCCATACTCACTTGGTATTGAACAATTTTACCATTAACCTCAATTATTTGATTTTTATTTGATTTTAAGGAAACTCTATTTTGATTTTTTTCAAAACGGAAATCTTGTGGATTAATAGGAAAAAAGACTCTCCCCGTAAGTAAATTCTGTAATGAGGTATAATTTATAAAACTGACATTCAGTAACTTATTAATATATTCAAAATCAGATTCTATATACGTTTTATTCCATTTTTCATAACCTTTTATCCCATTTGGGGTAGCCATTCCTCGAGCTACATTAAAAAATAATGCCGAAACATTTAGCCAAATTTTTTGGTCTTTTTCTATATAAATTGTAGCATCCAATGATGGGATAAAACTCCCTGTCTGAACATTAATAACACTATTAATTTTCACCTGCTGGTAGTTATTTTCTTTCGCTATTTCATCAAAAAAATCCTTCGTAGAAGTATCTATTTTCACCTTTGGAGGAGTTATAGTTTTTTGCTCTACGGCATTTCTTGTTTTACACGAAAATATCAACAGAGGTAATATTAAAAGGAGTTTTTTCATTATTTTAATATATAAAATTTAGAATCGCAAAAAAATTCTATATCTCTAAAAATGTATTTTTATTTGGAAAGAAAGTCTAAAACGGAATAATCTCCCAAGGAAATCTCTCTAGAAACACCATAATATTGCGCATTGTTACCAATCATAGAATTATTTAAATTTCCGTGATTAATAATTGTTTTTTCCTGAATAAGGGAATTCGTAATATTAGAATCCGCAACCTTAGTCCCATTACCGATGGACACGAAAGGACCTATTTTTGAATTTTTAATTTCCACATTTTCACCGATAAAGCAAGGTGGAATAATCATTGAATTCTCAATTTTTGCAGAAATAGGATAATTTTTCATTTCCTCCTTCTCGTAGGCTAAAATCTTGCCATTGGTCTCCACTGTAGCATTTTTATTTCCACAATCCATCCAATCATCAACCTTTCCAAGGGTAAATTTAGCACCCTTTTGACGAAGGTTTTCCAAAGCTCCCGTTAGTTGATACTCTCCTCCTACTTTAATATCATTATTAATGAGATAATTAATCTCTTCCATTAATTTTTCTGCTGATTTGAAATAATAAATCCCAATAATTGCTAAATCAGATACAAAAGTCTGTGGTTTCTCTACAAAATCAGTAATAAATCCATAATCATCCAACTTCACAACGCCAAACGCAGATGGGTCTTCTACCTTTTTTACCCAAATTACCCCATCCGAGTTTTTATCCAATTGAAAATCTGCACGAAATAGCGTATCTGCAAATGCAATAATCACATCTCCATTCATAGAGTTTTCTGCACATTTTATAGCGTGAGCCGTTCCCAATGGCTCATCTTGAACATACACACTACCCTTTGCTCCAAGATTTTCTGCAATTTGGATTAGAGAATTCTTTACCTCATCACCAAAATCACCAATGATGAAAGCTATTTCCTCTATTTTTTCTCCCGCTACTTTGGTAATATCTTCCACCAAACGCTGTACAATAGGTTTTCCTGCTATGGGAATAAGTGGTTTTGGCACGGTCAATGTATGCGGTCTTAGGCGAGAACCTCTTCCCGCCATTGGTACTATTATCTTCATCTTTATTGTTAATTTTTAAATTAATATTTACAAAAATAATCAAAAATAATTAAAACAACCAAAAAGCCTCATTTTTATTTATCCTCAACCAAAATATTTACTCTCCAATCAAATTTTAAAATCGTATCTTTGTGGAAATTTTTATCATTAATTTAATGCAAAAAATCATTATCATTACGGGAACTTCATCAGGAATCGGACTTGAAATTGCGGAATTTTTGGGTAAAAAAGGGCATAAAGTCTATGGCCTAAGCCGAAAAATCACAAAATCTATTTTTTTTGAAACGATACCTACAGATATCACTGATAACGAACAAGTAAAAAAATCTATTAATCAAATAATAAGCCAAGAAAAAAAGATAGACCTACTAATAAATAATGCAGGAATGGGTATGGTAGGCTCTGTAGAAGATTCTACAAAAGAGGAAATTACAAACCTTTTTAACCTCAACTTGATAGGTTCTGTACAAATGATAGCCGCCGTAATACCCGTGATGAGACAACAGAATTTCGGGCAAATAATTAATATTTCCAGTATCGGATCGGAAATGGGACTGCCATTCCGAGGATTCTATTCTGCATCAAAATCAGCCTTAGACAAGGTAACCGAAGCGATAAGATACGAAGTTGAACAATGGAATATCCAAATTTGCTCATTGCACTTGGGAGATATCAAAACCAATATCGCTGACCACAGAATAAGAACAACCGTATCCTCACCTTACGAAAAGATTTTTAAAAATGTTTATTCACTAATGAATAAAGGAGTAAATAATGGCTTTGAACCTCAAAAAGTTGCAAAATATATAGAGCAACTCATTCTGAAAAAATATTGGAAACCTCACTATTATTTTGGTAAATTTGGACAAAAAATTGGAGTACCACTAAAATGGATTTTACCTCAAAAATTTTATGAATTTCTGATGAAAAAATACAATGGATTATAGATTTTTGCAAATTTTATTTCTCTTTTTCTGTTTGCTCGGAAAGGCTCAAATTAAACATTTCATATTGATTGACAGTCACACTGGACAAAAGTTTCTTAGAAAAGACTCCCTCTCTGCAGTGGCATTTTTGGATTCTTTGGCAACAAATAATTTTTATTTTACGAAAATAAAAGATATAAAAAAAGAGAGTTCCCAAATAAAAATTATTTTTGACAAGGGAAAAAATTTTAATCAAGCAGTAGTTCATTTTTCAGAAGAAATCACAAATGATTTCAATATAAATAATACATTAAAAATAAACAATTTAGACTCTTTAAAACAGAAAATCAATCAATTCTATGCGGAAAGAGGATTTTCTTTCAATAGAGTAAAAACCAAATACCTAGGTACGAGAGACAACATACCAGAGGTGGAAATATCCATTCTAAAAGGAGCACCAAGAACGATTAATGGATTCGTACTAAAAAATCAAATAAAAGTCCCCAAACAATTTATTAAAAATTTAGAAAAAAAACACATAGGAAAAACTTATAACGATAAGATTATCAATAAGATATATCAATATTTAAAAAATAATCATTTTATCCAATTAGAAAAACCTCCTCAGACACTTTTCACAAAAGATTCTACACAAATTTTTCTTTTTTTACAAAAGAAAAAGAGCCACATTTTTGATGGAATAATAGGCTTCGGCAATGACAAAAGTGATAAAATAAACTTCAATGGGACGCTAAATATTGCATTTCAGAATATATTAAACAGCTTTGAGAGTATTGGCATTTATTGGCAACGAACTCCTGATAAATTCCAAACATTTGAACTAAAAACACAAATTCCTTACATTGCGAAAGATTTGGGCGTGGATTTTCAGTTAAATATACATAGGCAAGATTCTACTTTTGCTAATGTGAAAGCACTACCGAGTATTTTTTATAGCATTTCTGACAAACATAAAGTGGGTATTCGTGGAAATTTTGAGATTTCTTCCGTTTTGGATGCATCTTACACTTCTGCGAAAGATTTCTCACGAAGTGGAGTGGGATTTTGGTATGATTGGAGAGATGCTTCAGATATAGATTTATTTGTTGAAGACACTAAACTACGAGTGGAGCTTGATTTATTGAAAACAAATTATCTTAACGATAAAATTGATAATTCTAAAAAATTATTTCTCCTTAGTGAGAAAAATTTCAACATTATTAAAAATCACTTTCTTAATCTAAAAATAGAAACTGCAATACTAGATACCAAAACTGAGCTTTCCACAAATGAGCTTTTACGAATCGGTGGTTGGAGCTCTCTACGAGGCTTCAATGAAAAGAGTATTCTTGCATCTTCATATGCCTATGGTGGCATAGAATACAGATATTTAGCCAACGAACAATCTTTTTTTGATGGTTTCATTCAATATGGATTTATCCATAACAAACGATTCCCTACAAACACTCGTTTATATAGTTTTGGCTTAGGATTTAATATGCTACTACCTATTGGATTGATGAGTTTCCAAATATCCAATGGCTCACAGATTGGTGAGGCATTCCAATTTAAGGAGACAAAAATTCACTGGGGGATTGTTGCTAAATTTTAGAAATTAAAGTTTCAGTATTCTATCCATTCTTTCAGTGCTACTCTCTCTATGAGTAATGAGTATGATGGTTTTATTTTTGATTTCTTCATTAATATTATTAATGATATTACTCTCTGTTTGACTATCCAAAGCCGAAAGAGAGTCATCAAAAATAAGAATTGTCGGTTGTTTTATCAAGGCTCTAGCAATGCAAATTCTTTGTTTTTGCCCACCCGAAAGCATTACACCACGCTCTCCCACCATTGTATGATATTGGTCTTTGAACTCAATAATATTTTTATCGACATCGGCAATTTTAGCATATTTTATGATGGTATCTATATTTGGTGTATCTATTGCAAAACCAATATTATTTTCTATCGTATCTGAAAATAGGTAAGACTCTTGAGGAACATAGCCAATATGCTGACGGTAAAGGTACAAGTTATGTTCTTTTAAATTTTTACCATCAACTAAGATTTCACCTTCCGTTGGGTCTATCAATCGACATAGAAGGAGAGCAATAGTTGTTTTCCCACACCCTGTTTTCCCCATTATAGCAAGACTTTCGCCTGATTTTATGCTAAAACTAACATTTTCAAGAGCCTTTATCCCTGTATTTGGATAGATGTAGGACACATTCCGAAATTCTATATCTCCCTTTATCTCATAATTTTCAAAATTAGTATTGATAATTTCAGACTTCATATCTAAGAACTCATTTACTCTCTGCATTGATGCCTCTGCTCTTTGATTTACAGATGTAATCCATCCAACAAGTGAAAATGGCCATATCAAAGTATTCACATATAGAAAAAAATTAGCAATCGTACCAATGGATATCTCTCCATCAATATATTTCTGGCCACCTATGTAAAGAATCCCTGCATTAAGAATCCCTATCACGAACAGAATACTTGTAAAAAAGGAAGCTTCTATCCTTGCCAAATTAATCGCCTTTTCCTTATAATCTGATATTTTTTTATCATAATTATCCAAAAAATAAAATTCTTTCGCAAAAAATTTAACCACCCTAATCCCTGATATTGTATCCGTTACAAATGTAGAAACCGCTGATTGGCTAGCTTGCATTATCTTAGATTTTTTGCTAATAACACCGCTCACTTTATAAATTATCAAAGATAATATAGGAGCTGGGAGTAGCGACCAAAGTGTCATTTCCCAATCAGTTTGTAACATTTTAGCACTAGTTATCACAAGTAAGACAAAGAGATTAACAATATACATCACCCCTGGGCCAAGATACATACGAATTGCTACTACATCCTCGCTAAGGCGATTCATCAGGTCACCAATTGTAGTTTTTTTATAGTCCGTAAGAGACATTTCTTGGTAGTGAGTATAGATTTTATTTTTCAGTTCAAACTCTATTTTCCTTGACGAAACAATAATCGTCTGTCTCATCATAAAGGTAAAAAATCCTGTGAGTAGAGACGAACCTATGAATATCAAAACATTTTTAATAATTTTAAAATTCACCCCAAATTTACTTGTCTTCGCGAGTTCATCTACGGCCTGCCCTATAAACTGTACCTTATAAATTATAAAAAAATTACTCGCAATGATGAAAAGGAAACCTAAGAAAAGTAAATTCCTATGCTTCCAAAAATACGGATTAAGGGTTTTTAAAGCTTTCATTACGCAAAGTTAGATATTTTTACGGACAGAGATTCTTTTATTTTGTGTAAATTTTGATATACTGAAAAATATTTTAAAATGTAAACTAAAAAATTTGAGTAAATTTGCCACAAAATTTAATTAATGCAAAATTTCACAAAAAAAATTCGGCCTTTCACTTATATCACGGCCTTATATTTGACTATTTCTCTTATTTTAAGGGTTGTCTTTATGTTTCATCCAATCACTACATCGGATTTTTCCATTTTTGAGGTATTGAAAATCATCTTCATTGGAGCTTTGGCCGATAGTTTTACGATTATTTTAGCAAGTTCATTGATGGCAATTTACTTATTATTCATCTCAAATAACAAGTATCATAAGCCCTACGGATATATTATTTTCGGTGTGTTAGTTATCTTAATGCTCTATACGAAATTTGTACCTAGTAATATTTTTGCTCAATATGGTGGCTCTGTTCAGGAGATAGCCTTAACTTTTTTGGGGATAAAGACTCTCTGCTTTGGGATAATGCTTTTCTTGCAGAAACAAAGAAGAAATATTCGTAATATATTGTATTTCACTACTATATTTATTTACTCACTATCCATTATTTTCAACTCTGTGAGTGAATATTTCTTCTGGAACGAGTTTGGCATAAGATACAATTTCATCGCGGTAGATTACTTAATTTATACAAATGAGGTAATCGGTAACATTATTGAAAGTTACCCCGTAATCCCTTTATTTTCAATTATTTTATCAGTTACAATTTTGGTAAGTATTTTCATATTCATCAAAACAAAATCTGCCATTGAGGAGATTCCTACAATACGAGAAAAAGGGATTTTATTGGCTATATATCTGTTTTTATCGGGTATCTCTTTGGCGATAATTCCTCAATTTGACAAAATAAAATCATCTAATATCTTTTCGCAAGAGATACAGGCTAATGGTCTTTATAAGTTTTATTATGCATTCACACATTCGGAACTAGATTTTTTTCAATTTTATCCTACAATTGCTCAAAAAGAGGCTGAAAAGACTATTTTACGGCAATTTAATAGTACTGAATTAGAAAGAAAAATCGTTGGTCGTGGTGAGGAAATCCACAAAAATGTAGTACTAATATCCATTGAAAGTCTCTCAGCTGAATTTATGAAATTCTATGGAAATCAAGAAAATATCACACCTTTTTTGGATTCTTTGGCTCAGAAATCTATATTTTTCACTAATTTCTACGCTACGGGAAACAGAACCGTTCGAGGGTTAGAGGCTCTGACTCTATGTCTACCTCCTACTGCTGGAGAAAGTATCGTAAAAAGGGCCGATAACAAGAATAAATTCTCAACAGGAAGTGTCTTCAAGGAAAAGGGATACCAAGTAAAATATCTCTATGGTGGATATTCTTATTTTGATAATATGAAAGATTTCTTCGGAGGGAATGGTTATGATATTGTGGATAGAGATAGCTTTTCCCCAGAAGAAATTACCTTCTCAAATGTGTGGGGAGTTTGCGATGAAGATATGGCAAAAAAAGCAATCCAAACAATGAATAGTGAGTATAAAAAAGGAAAACCATTCTTCAATCATTGGATGACGGTAAGTAACCACCGACCTTTTACCTATCCTAATAATAAAATCGATATTCCAAGTGATGCAAAATCTCGCTCAGGAGGAGTGAAATATACAGACTATTCATTAAAACAATTCTTTAAAATGGCAGAAAAAGAGGAGTGGTTCAAGAATACTATTTTCGTAATCGTGGCTGACCATTGTGCCTCATCAGCAGGGAAAACAGAACTTCCTATGGATAAATACAGAATCCCTGCTATGATATATACTCCTGATATTCATCCTCAAAAAATAGATAAATTGGTATCTCAAATAGACTTAATGCCTACTGTTTTAGGATTATTAAACTTTTATTATCAATCCAAATTTTTGGGAGAAGATGTATTCTCTCCCCATTATCAAGAAAGAGCCTATATTGCCACTTATCAAGACTTAGGATATATCAGAAATAATACCTTAACGATAATCTCACCTATGAGAAAAGTAAAACAATACCTTTTAGAAACTAGTGCTGAACAACCATCAAAGGAGAATCCTATCTTCTTCAATGAAAAACAAAAAAAAGATATTGATAAAAACCTTGAAAAAGAAACTATCAGTGCCTATCAATCGGCTTCATATTGGATTCAGAAAAAAATGCTCAACCGATAATAAAAATAAAAAGAGACTTAAAAACAAGTCTCTTTTTATTTTTTACAACTCTATATGAAAAATACTTCGCACCGATATCACAATATATTGTATTCCTATTGACAAAACGAAAAAGCCTATGATTTTTGACAAAGTGGACATTCCCGAATCTCCCAAATATTTTGAAATAGCATTCCCACTACGAAAGATAATGTAAATACTCACACATATTGCTACTACGGCCAATATTATCAATCCTTTGTCTGCATAATCGCTATAATCGTTATTCTTAGCAATCAGTAAAGACATCGTGCCTGGCCCTGCCATCAAAGGAATAGCAAGGGGCGTCATTGCTACATTTGCCTTAGTATTGGTTGTCTCAGAAGAGTCATTTGGTGCAGAAATCTTATCTGCTAGTAGGCTAAAACCTGCCAAGCAAATAAGAATTCCCCCAGCAATACGGAGAACATCTATTTCCAGACCTAAAAACTTTAAGACATACTCACCTACAAAAAAGGCAATGATAAGTATAATAAATACATTAATTGCCGACCATAGAGCTACTTTGTTTTTCTCCTCTGGGCTATCATTTTTCGTAAGTCCAAGGAATACAGGAAGATTTCCTATCGGATTTAATACTGAAAATAATGTTACAAATGTTGAAAGAAATAAATCCATATTTTTTAATATTAATTTTGGGCAAAAATAATATTTTATTTCTAAAATTCATTTAGATTTCTTACCTTTGTATAAAATAAAAACATATAAAATATGATAGGACAATTAGTTGCACATGCAACAGATACCGAAAGAGGGATTTTTTATAAAAAGACCTACACACATTTAGCATTAGCCTTGTTAGCCTTTATTGCAGTAGAGAGTTTTCTTCAAATAGCTATTCCTGATGATATTGCACTATCATTTTTAGGTGGAAAATTCACTTGGATGCTAATATTGGGGGGATTTTGGTTATGCTCTGTTTTAGCAGAAAAATGGGCTTTATCATTTAATAAGAGTACTCAATATATGGGCTTAGGTCTATATGTACTATTGGAAGCTATTATCTTCTTACCGATGATTAAGATTGCCTTACTCTATGCTCCTAATATTATTGGTCAAGCGGGAATTATCACTTTGGCACTTTTTGGCGGGCTCACAGGAGTAGTTTTCACCACAAAAAAAGATTTTTCATTTTTGAGAAGTTTGATAATCATCGGTGGTTTTGCATCATTGGGGCTAATCGTTGCAGGAGCAATATTTGGTTTTGACTTAGGAGTTTGGTTTTCTATTTTTATGATATTATTAGCCTCTGGCAGTATTCTTTATGAGACCTCTCAACTGAAAAATACTTATAGTACAGAGCAATATGTCGGAGCATCTCTACGATTGTTCGCCTCTATAATGCTATTATTTTGGTATATTTTAAGATTTTTGATGAGTTCAAGAGACTAAGAAAATAACTAAATTAAAAAGGAGATACTTATTATATATCTCCTTTTTTTATTTATATTGTATCCAATATTTCACTCAAAGATGAATAGCCTCCTCCGTTTATCCCATTTTCTAAACCTTCATTTTGCAGAAATTCCAATGCCTTGGCACTTCGGTGCCCTCCTCGACAAAATACAACAACATCTCCTTTAAGAGACAGAATCTCATCTTTCCTCATTTCTACCTCACCAAGAGGAATATTGATAGCACCTTCTATACTACCATCTACATCTAGCTCCATAGGTTCTCGAACATCTATGAGGGTATAATTTCCTTTTTTTAAAACTTCAATTAATGACATGCGTATATTATTTAAATTAATACTGTAAATATAAAATTATTCTCCCAAAAAAACAAAATAATAATTTTATTACCTTTGCAAAAATTCAATTTAAATACAAATTAAAAAAAATTATACATCTATCACCTATGCACTCACAACTCAGTAAAAAGATATTTTTTACACTTATCCTTGTGGCTTTATGCTTGTATATCGTTGCTTTTTTATCATCGTACCCTTATTTATTAGAGTTTGACAAGACATCTTCATCAAAATTAGATACTATACGAAATATCATAGAATACTCCGTAATGTTTTTATCATTTCTAGTATTTTGTATGATTTTCTTAACTAAAAATATTTTCACCAAGATGGTAGGTAGTATCTTAATTCTCACCATCACCCTTAATTTTATGATATCTGCATCTTGTTTTTTCATCTATAAACAAGGATTTAATGTGGGAATGATGATGAGTATTTTAGACACTAACACTTCAGAATCATTAAGTATGATAAAAACATTGGTATCTCTATTAGTAGCGTCTATTATTTTTTTCCTTATATTATCTTATATTTTTATCGGCGGAAACAACTTTTTAAAAGGTAAAAAACACCCCAATTTATGGAAAATTTTCGCCTTCATATGGTTAGTATTACCTTTTATATTCTATATAAAGCATAAATATATCAACAACAAAGGGGGTGGTTTTATGATAAAAAATATTGCTTATCACTTCATAGATTTGGATACTGCTTTGAAGCTAAAAGAACAGATTTTAGAAATACAAAATAATAAAATATCCTATAATTTTATAAATACGGAAAATGAACCTACAGAAAATATCATTATTCTTATAGGTGAATCTGCAAGGAAAAACAATCTATCTCTGTATGGTTACAAACGAGAAACAACTCCTTTTGCAAATCGTGAAAAGAAAAACATGTTGCTATACAAAAATGCCCATTCACCAGCTGCAATTACCAATCTTGCTGTACCCATTGTTTTGAGTAATATAGATATCAATAATTATAGCAATAACATTACTAATCTGAGCGACAATGTACTAAATGTTGCCAATCAATTAGGTTACGAAACCTATTGGTTTAGTACGCAAGGGTATGCTAACGGCATCACAGCTATTGCATCTTTTTCTAAGAATAAAAAATGGCTTAATGGATTTGATAATGTCCTCATCCCCGAACTAAAAACAGCCTTAAAAAAACCGATAAAAAAGAAATTAATCGTCCTACATATCAACGGAAGCCATCCTTATTCTTGTGATAAATACCCTAAAAATGAGGCTTTTTGGAAAGGTGGAATAGATGAATGTTATGATAATTCCATACGATATACAGACAAAATTATGGGACAAATATTCCAAGAACTAAGAAACACTCCCTCTGTTCTAATCTATCTATCCGATCATGGACAAATAAAAATAGATGGAAAATATATACATGGTGATTATAGAGAAGCCCAACAAGTCCCTTATTTCATTTGGTACTCTGACAAAATAAATTCCAATAAAAAAGGAAAAGAAATTGTAGAAACTACTGCCACCACAACACTATATGCTAATGTATTGAATCTAATGGGAGTAAAGAATCCTAAAACAATAGATAACTCCGAAAAATTCCTAAAATTGGATCTTCATTCTATTGATTATAAAGATTTGAAATAATACTCAAAAATCCCTCTACTCTTAGTAAATGGGATTAATAACCCTTAATAAGAAAAATTATTTTTACTTCAAAGTTTAGCTTAATGGATTACAATAAACTTAAATACGAAGTTTTACGGCAATTTTGGGGATATAAAAATTTCCGAAACCTACAAGAAAACATAATTGATAGCATTTCTTTTAAGAATGATACGCTATGTCTATTGCCTACGGGTGGCGGAAAATCAATATGCTACCAGTTACCAGCCCTCATCACAGAAGGTGTTTGCATCGTAATATCACCACTTTTAGCACTTATGAAAGACCAGGTAGAACGCCTACAATCTATCGGTATAGAGGCTGAATTCATTTCATCAGAATTAGACGACACCGAAATAGATACCATCTATTCACGTTGTAGAAGCGGTATTACCAAACTTTTATATGTATCCCCCGAGAGACTCACCAACACAAAATTCATCAATGAAGCCAACGAAATACCTTTCTCTTTCATTGCTGTAGATGAGGCTCATTGCATCTCTGAATGGGGACAAAATTTCCGCCCAAGTTATAAAAACATCAAGGATTTTAAGGAAATGTTTCAACTTCCGTGTATTGCACTGACGGCAACTGCCACACCTACCGTTGAAAAAGAAATCATTGAAAAATTAGGACTAAAAAACTGCGAAATATTTAAAAAAGGTTTCAAAAGAGACAATATCAACATTAATATACTAAAAATATCCGATAAATTTGATAAAATTTATAACTACCTAAATCTTAACAAAACTTCAGGGCTTATCTACGTTAATACCCGCCAAGAGGCAGTCAATTTATCTCAATTTCTCCGCTCCAAAGGGTTAAATAATGTAGATTATTACCACGCTGGACTATCAAAAAATAAAAAAGAAAAGAAACAAAATTGGTGGCAAGAGAGCAATCTAAACACGCTAATTTCCACAAATGCTTTTGGTATGGGGATTGATAAAGAAAATGTATCTTTTGTAATCCACTTAAACCCACCCTACTCCATTGAAAATTATTATCAAGAAATTGGAAGAGCAGGAAGAAATGGGCAATCCAGCTATGCTTTTTTGCTATGGAATGAACAAGATTTGACTAAATCCAATGATATACTGAAATCTCAATTCCCAAACCAAAAGGAATATAAAAAAATTATCACCAGTCTCTACTCTATGTATCAAATTGCTGATTATGAATATATTGATAAAGAATTCCAATTTGATGTAAAAATGCTACAACGCAGGACAAATTGTACTTCGGGAAAAATAAAATCTGTATTAGAATTTCTTCATTTACAAGAAATTATATACCTACGAAACAGAAATTCTCCCTCCTCAATAGAGTTACTTATTCCTTACAATGAGATAGAAAACCTACCGCCATCTGATGCTTATTTCTTGGAACTACTCCTACGAAACATAATTGGATTAACAACTCAAAAAACTCATTTTCAAGAAGATAAACTTGCTAATAAACTAAATATTGATAAATCCCTCATCAAGGAACGAATCATTGAAATGATGAATAAAAACTATATAGAATACATAGATGGCGATATTTCTAGCATACGATTTCTACACCCAAGGGATGAAAGACGATTACTCAATTCTTATTGGTCTGATTTTAAAACCATTCAGTTCAATAAAATAAAAAAATGGGAAGAATTTAAATATTTCATTACTAACGAAGATTTCTGTAAAATGAAACTTATTCTCCATTATTTTGGAGAAAAGACGAGTAGTAATTGTAATAATTGTAATATCTGCAACAGCAAAAAACCAAGCAACCATTGCTCTGAAAAAGAAGAAATTATAAAAATCCTACGAACAAAACCAGCTACAAAGGTCGAAATTGGTATTTTGCTCCCACACTGCTCTCCCGAAAAAATAGAAGAACACTTGATTGACTTATTAAATGATGGAAAAATTACGATAAAAGATTTCCGAACTTATATGATAAAATAACAAAAAGACTATCTAATGGATAGTCTTTTATAATAAAAAAAATCTCCCTGTTGTTGGTCAAGGAGAAAACCAAATGTTTTCACAACGGAATAATCCTTATTGTGAGTAACTCAAATTCTATGGGACAAATATATAACTTATTTTTCAATTAAACAATTTTTTTTGATTTTTTTATTACCTTAGCGACATCTAAATCTAATAAAAATGAATAATACAGAAAATTACATTCTAGGCCTTGATTTAGGCACAAATAGTATTGGATGGGCTGTAATAAATGACGCTCAAAATCCTAGCGAAACTCCTGAAATTATCGATTTAGGGGTAAGAATAAATCCACTAACCACTAATGAAAAAAAAGGATTTACACAAGGAAAAGCTATCTCTACAAATGCTGGCAGAACAATTAGTAGAGGTATGAGACGAAACAATCAGCGATATAAACTTCGTAGATTGAATCTCATCAATATCCTCAAAAATAATAACATCATCAATAATGAAACTATTTTGGGTGAAAATGGGCAAAATACGACTTTTGAACTATTAAAACTAAGAGCAAAAGCAGCCAAAGAGCAAGTATCTCTAAAAGATTTCGGTCGTATATTGTTAAAAATCAATAAAAAAAGAGGATATAAAAGTAATAGAAAAGCCCAAGATAACGACGAAGGGCAATTAATTAACGGAATGGCAATTGCAAAAATATTGCATAATGAAAATCTTACACCAGGGCAACTCTCATTGAGGTTAGCAAATGAAGGTAGAAAGGTATTACCTACCTACTATCGCTCTGATTTACAAGCAGAATTTGATAAAATATGGGAATTTCAGAAGCAATTTCATCCAGATATTCTAACAGATGAACTTTATACGGAACTAATTGGTAAAACAAAAGAAACAGCAATAGATTGTTTTAAAAAATATAATATCAATCCCGCGGAATACAAATATTCTAATCAATCCGAAAAAATAAAAGTACCTCTTCAGTTAAGAGTTGATGCTATTTCTAAAGAAATAAGCCTTGAAAATTTGGCTCTTGTGATTATTGAAATCAATGGTAGTATAAGTAGTTCAAGTGGGCTTCTTGGTTCTATCTCGGACAGAAGTAAAGAACTATATTTCAGTGAACAAACTATTGGGGAATACCTCTATGCTCAATTAGAAAACAATCCACATACAAGTCTAAAAAATCAGGTATTTTATAGACAAGATTATATCCGTGAGTTTGAAACAATTTGGAAAACACAGGCTAACTTTCATCCAGAATTAACTATTGAACTAAAAAAAGAAATTGGCGATGAAATATTCTATCAAAGAAAATTAAAATCCCAAAAAGGTCTTGTTTCCTTTTGTGAATTTGAGAGTAAAGAAATAGAAACAGATAACGATGGTAAAAAATCTACAAAAATAATTGGTGCAAGAGTAGCTCCAAAGTCATCGCCTTTATTTCAAGAGTTTAAAATTTGGCAAATTCTTAATAATATCTTGATTCGCAGAAAGGGAGTCAAAAAAAGAACAGCAGAAAAAGTCTCTCAACAAAATCTGTTTAATAAGGAAGTATCCATTTTTGAACTCAACTTAGAGCAAAAAGAATTATTATTCGAGGAACTTAATTTAAAAGATTGCCTAACCTCTGATAATTGCCTTAAAATATTAGGATACTCTAACAAAGAATGGGAGATGAACTATTCCAAAGATGCAAAAATAGAAGGCAACGCCACCAATAAAGCATTTTATGATGCTTATTTACAGATATTAGAAATAGAAGGTTACGAATCAGATTTTATAAAAAATAACGATGCTCTAAAAATTAAAGAAAGAATCTTTACTATATTCAATGAATTAGGAATTGATACCAAAATCCTTGATTTTGATGCAGAGTTGTCAGGAAAAGATTTTGAAAAACAACCTGCTTATCAACTATGGCACCTCCTCTACTCTTATGAAAGTGATAATTCTCCAAGTGGAAATGAGCGATTATATAGCCGATTAGAACAAAAATTTGGGTTCAAAAGGGAACATTCTGAGATTTTAGCAAATGTAAAATTATTAGCCGATTACGGTAGTCTCTCTACAAAGGCTATAAGAAAAATATATCCTTATATTAGGGAAAATAAATTCAGTGAGGCTTGCGAATTGGCGGGATATCGCCACTCTAAACACTCTATAACCAAAGAAGAGATAGACAACAAAGCATTAAAAGAAACCTTAACTATTTTGAAAAAGAATAGCTTACGACAACCTGTGATAGAGAAAATTCTTAATCAAATGATTAATGTGGTAAATGAATTAATCTATAAATATAGCGAAAAAGATGATGAAGGGAATATTGTAAAATATCATAAATTCCGCGAAATTCATATAGAATTAGCTCGTGAACTTAAAAAAAGTGCTAAGGAGCGAAGTGAAATGCAAACACAAATCAACAAATCAACAAAGGAAAACAAAAAGATAACAAAAATCCTACAAGAAGATTTCAGTATTATGTATCCTACCAAAAAGGATATTATCAAATACCGTCTTTGGTTAGAACTATCACCTATAGGATATAGAGACCTATACACCGATAAGGAAATAAAAAAAGAATTATTATTTTCTAAAAACAACACTATTGAGATAGAACATATTATACCAAAAGCAAGGTTATTTGATGATAGTTTTTCAAACAAAACATTAGCATTTAGTAATATAAACAAATTAAAAGGTGATAACACTGCTATTGATTTCATCTCTAATACCTATAATAGTGACTTGGATAACTATATTGAAAGAGTAGAAACTCTATATAAAGCAAAAACAATAAGCAAGGCTAAATATCTAAAACTCCTAAAAAAGACATCCGAAATAGGTGATGGATTTATAGAAAGAGACTTACGCGAAACCCAGTATATCGCTAAAAAAGCCAAAGATATATTATCCCAAATCACCAAAAATATAGTATCTACCTCTGGAAGCATTACCGATAAATTAAGAGAAGATTGGGGACTAATAGATATAATGAAAGAACTAAATCTCCCAAAATACAGAGCTTTAGGACTTACTGAAATGCAAGAAAGAAAACATGGACATAAGGTAGAAACAATCATAGATTGGACAAAACGAAACGACCATCGCCACCACGCAATGGACGCACTCACTGTGGCTTTCACTAAGCTTTCTTATATCCAATACCTTAACCATCTTAATGCAAGGAAAGACGAATCTGATAAAAAACATGCCTCCGTTATGAAGACCCAAAATAATGAAATGACGAAAATGATAGACCATAATGGACAGGAGAAAAGAGTATTCAAAGAACCTATACCAAAATTCCGAAAAATAGCAAAAGAATATTTAGAAAATATCTTAATCTCTCATAAGGCTAAAAATAAAGTTATTACTATCAATATCAACAAAGCCAAAAATAAGGTAACTTCCGAAATAATTGATAAAAACGGAAACAAAAAAACAATAAAAGGACAAATAACAAAGACACCTCGTGGGCAGCTCCATAATGAAACCTTTTATGGTATATATCAATATTACGAAACCAAAGAAGTAAAAATAACTTCTGGACTAAACAAAGAAACTATTAACAAAGTTGCTAACCCCCTATACAAATCGCTACTATTAAAACGATTAGAAGAAAATAACAATGACCCTAAAAAGGCTTTTAGTGATAAAAATGACATCAATAAAAATCCTATTTTCTTAGATGAAAATAAAACTAAAACTATGCCAAATTCAGTAAAATTGGCATGGTTAGAGACCGGCTACTCCATCCGAAAGGAGGTAAATCCATCAAACTTTAAAAGCGAAAAATCAATAAAAAAAGTTTTAGATAAAAATATCAGAAATATCCTAAAACAACGATTAGAAGAAAATAACAATGACCCTAAAAAGGCATTCTCAAATTTAGATAAAAATCCTATTTGGCTTAATAAAGAAAAAGGGATATCTATAAAGAGAGTTACAACCGGTGTGAGTAATGCAGAACCTATACATTATAAAAAAGACCATTTAGGTAATTTTATACTTAATGATAAAGGTGATAAAATTCCTGTAGATTATATAAAAACTGATAACAACCACCATATTGCTGTATATAAAGATGATAAAGGAGTTTTACAAGAGCAAGTAATATCCTTCTATGAAGCAGTGGAACGAGCAAATCAAGGCGAACCTATCATTAATAAAACCTATAAACAAAAAGAAGGCTGGAAGTTCCTATTCACTATGAAGCAAAATGAAATGTTCGTATTCCCAAGTGATGATTTTAACCCGAATGATATAGACCTTCTTGACCGTAAAAACAAAAAAGAAATAAGCAAACATCTTTTTAGAGTACAAAAAATATCATCAAAAAACTATATGTTTAGACATCACTTAGAATCTACTCTTCAAGATAATAAAGAATTAGAAAACATTGTATTTAAATTAATTCGAAACTTAAAACCTTTAACTAATATTGTTAAAGTTCGTATAAACCACTTAGGAGATATCGTAAGTGTAGGAGAATACTAATCCACATAAAGTTTAGCAAGAAAAATTCTTGCTAAACTTTATTTATTTTAACCATATAAAAAAGCTTAACACTATGCTGTATCGCTCAATTTATATCGGAAATCCAGCTTATCTCAAACTAAAAGATAGCCAACTGAAAATAATCTGTCCAGAAACAAAAAACGAAAAAGGCTCCATTGCCGTAGAAGACTTGGGGCTACTAATGCTCGACCACTACCAAATAACCATATCGCATCAACTTATACAAAAAATGATGGAAAACAATGTCGTAATCATCAGTTGTGATGCCCAACATCTACCACAAGGCTTAATGCTACCCACCAGCGGACACACACTATTCTCAGAAAGAATAAAATACCAAATAGAAGCCAGCGAACCGCTGAAAAAACAACTCTGGAAACAAACCATAGAAGCTAAAATCCAAAATCAATCCAAAATATTAGAACATCTCGGAAAATTCTACGAGCCAATGTACGAGTACCTAAAAAATGTAAAGTCTGGTGATACCTCTAATATGGAAGGCATCGCTGCACAACACTATTGGAAATACCTCATCAGCCACGATTTTATACGAGACCACAACGGAAATTACCCCAATCTATTCTTCAATTTCGGATATCAAGTACTCCTCAGCATAGTCGCAAGAGCCATCATAGATACAGGACTACTCCCCGTATTAGGTATCTTCCACCGAAATAAATACAACCCCTACTGCCTAGCAAGCGATATTATGGAACCCTATCGCCCCTATGTGGATTTCCTCGTGATAGATTGGATAAAAAACAACCCAAACTGCGAAGAACTCACCAAAGAAGCCAAATCCCACCTCCTAAATATCGCTTCTACTGATATTCGGATTGACAATCTCACTCGGCCTTTGTTGGTCGCCGTGAAAATGACCTGCACCTCCCTCTATAAATGCTATACGGGAGAAAAAAGACAAATATCCTATCCCGAAATTGTTTTTTAATTAATATGAAATGATAGACTACGAACGCCTAAATGCTTATAGAATTATGTGGGTAATGGTTTTATACGACTTGCCAACCGATGGTAGAGAATGCCTAAAAGATGCAAACACCTTCCGAAAAAGATTAATAGACGATGGCTTCACCCTATTCCAATTTTCTATGTATATACGGCACTGCCCAAGTAAAGAAAATGCAGAAGTACATATCAATAGAGTTAAAAATTGGCTACCAAAATATGGTAAAGTCGCAATAATGTGCATCACAGACAAGCAATTTGAGAAAATGGAAATATTCTATTCTAGAAAACAAGAATCCCTCCTCTCCACTTGGCAACAATTGGAATTATTCTAATTTCCCAATCCTATTTAACACAAAAACCCTCTGATTTTCAGAGGGTTTAATCTTTGAGGTTGTGATTCATCCGCAAAGATAAAGAATTTGAAAGTTACTCACAACTTGAGATTCTATTTGCTCAGAAGTTAGTTCGTTGTGATTCATCCGCAAAGATAAAGAATTTGAAAGTTACTCACAACATTTTGTTTCACGGCTTCTAATACTACTTCGTTGTGATTCATCCGCAAAGGTAAAGAATTTGAAAGTTACTCACAACATATGCAAATATATTAAATTAATCTTCTTGTTGTGATTCATCTGCAAAGATAAAGAATTTGAAGGTTACTCACAACTACTTTTTGCAATCTTAACATTTGGGGTACGTTGTGATTCATCCGCAAAGATAAAGAAAAACAAATTAACTAAAATGTAAGATAACCGCTAAAATCGCTGAACAAATCAAATTGCAGTGGTTTTTGAATCAAACAATAAATTAAACGCTTCTTAAAAAGCAATTAAAATCTCATTAAAAAGCGACCAATCAACTTGGTCGCTTCTCTTTTTTGGACATTTAGTTTAAATTTTTCGGATATTTCGTTTTGACGATTATATTTTCTATCATCTCATTGAAAGTATTAAACTTTTTCTATTTGGAAATTCGTCAAACTAGTTCCATTAGGTGCCGTTCCTGCTCCAAACCTTTGGTTAAACGCCTCTAATACTTCTTTTTGATTTGGCTTTCTACTCGCATTTCTTATTACAATCTCTACGCTCATTCCTTTAGCCAATTTAGCCGTATCTTTTACAGCTACTACTCTCCACAAATATACTGACATAATTTATTGATTTTTAATATTATACTTATTTTCTATCTCTAATGCTCTATCTTCTGAAATTCCCAAAAGATTAGCCACTCTATTTAATAATCGTCTTTCTCTTTCTTTAATTTCTCCATCTTGAATAAAAGTTTCATACTCTTTTAAATATTCTAATTCTTGACTATTCAAATCTACGGCAGATAACAATATATTTTTCAGTTCATTTGCTCTATCTTCTGAAAGATTAAACTTCTGTCTAAACCTTTCCAAGAGATGGCTCTCTTTTTCATCTATTTTATCATCATCTTCTAGCATATACCTTACCTCATCCATATACTGCTTTTCTTCTTCTGTAAAGATACTATCAGGAGAACCTTCCACTTCTTCTATCTGTACTGTTTCTGCAATATCCGAGAAATCCATACTAGCATCAAACTCTTCTATAGGTTTAAATTCTACAAATATTTCCCATTCTTGATCTTCATTCATAGAAATTTCATAATTACTCTCTCTCTTTATCCCCCCTTTCATCTTTGCAAATAAAGCTTTTACTTCTGCATTAATATCTTGAAGTTCATTAGATGTAACTACCCTATTTTCAGAGGAAGAAACACTCTCACTATATTTCAAAATTCCACCTGACATTCTCTGTGTCGCTAATCTCTGCCAAGAAACTTCATGAGGAAACCAAATCAAACCATCAGGAATATATGTTTTTTTAGAAGGATTAAAATGTTGTTCTCTTGCAAAAGTATATTTACTATTTCTGCCTTCTCCCTTTTTAGAATTAGTTTCATAATTTCCACTTGCTTCTAACATTTTATACGAACCTCCCCCATGTATATTACGAGCACTTTCTCTATGTTCATTAAGGCTTTCTTCTTTTTTATTTTGAATTCTAATAGTAGTAGCACCAAGACACTGCATCAGATAGCAATATTCATTAATTCTATCATTAAGTAGTACCTCTTCATAATCTTCAATAGGAAGATATAATCTATTATCGTAAGGATGGCAAATATAAGTATGGTCTTTTTTAGGGTGAGTAATCGGGAATTTTATTTCCGCGGGGAGGTTATTCATCCATAATAAAGTCAAATTATCTGACTTGAACAAATGATCTGTATTGGTCATTGTAATAACCTTTCTCTCCTGATAAGGTAGCGTTTCAAAATTCTGTACATACTTGGTATAGTTTTCTTCTATACCTTTTTTTGCACCTATTTCATCTGATAATGCACCTAATTCCTTTGCCAAAGACATAGTAACCGAAGCATCATACCACTTCTGTTCATACACCTCCACAGCAGATTTTGCAGAAAAATAATAATTTCTTAAGCAATCATAGTCATCATTACTCCCTCTTCCATATTTTTTTTCATCAATTGATAAAAAGACTTTTTCAAAAGCTAATAATCTTCTATCTGCCTCTAATTTTCTATCCAACTTTAAAAGGCAAATTATACCTACATATTGGTAATAATAATTTGAACTATCCCATAAATTATTCTCCTCTATTATACGAAGTACCCCTTCATAATCATTCTGTTCAAACAATTTTTCTAGCATATTTCGTTCATATTCCTCCATACTAGCCTTTACATCAAGATAATATTTTTTAGATTCATTATAATTAATGTTTTTTTCATCAATGGATAAAAAGTCTTTTTCAAAAGCTAATAATCTTCTATCTGCCTCTAATTTTCTATCCAACTTTAAAAGGCAAATTATACCTGTATATTGGCAATGATAATTTGAACTATCCCATAAATTATTCTCCTCCATTATACGAAGTACCCCTTCATAATCATTCTGTTCAAACAATTTTTTTATTTCTAATTTATTTTCTTTATTTTCTTTATTTTGGTGTTCTTTATATTTATTCCTAAGCTCAAGAAATTTATTTACAGCATCTGCAAAATTCACATAATTAGATACATAACATATAGGAAAATTTATATAATCACCATCTTTTTTATAGATTTTAATAACTCTTAGCTTTACTTCATATGCTTCCCATGCAAAATCACCAGCTAAAGCATGTGATTTACATATGTCATCACTTATACATTTTTCTACTGCTGTTTTTTCTATATCATCCCAAGAGATTCTCCATATTCTTTTTTTTCCATTTACATCACTTTTTAAAGTAGCTGCAAGGCTAATACCCCATTCTGTTATACAACAAGAAAAATGATAATAAATATTCCTACTACTCAACCAATTATAATATTCTTCTTTAGTTCGCTTCCTCTCAAAAATAACATAAATAGGCTTATCTCTTTCTATTTCATGATTTAATCTCACTAAAGAGAGTGTATCACTTTCCTTACCTACATGCCCATTTTCAAAATCTATATATACATTTTTCTCACCATTAAAACGACTGAACGCCACTTCTATAAAATCATTTACCTTATATAAATACCCTTTTTCAATATTTGTTATAACATCACTTTCCCTAACATCACTTTCCCTAACATCACTTTTCTTAACATCACTTTTCTTAACATCATTTTTCTTAACATCACTTTCCCTAACATCACTTTTCTTAACATCATTTTCTTTATATAAACGATTATCAGACCCAAACACATTTTTTATAAATTTTTTAATCATAATTATTAATTTTTTATCAAATAAACTATTAATGCTAAAATCACAAGTACCCCTACAATGGTTAATACCATACACCCACCTCCTATCTTTGCAGTATTTTTTAATATTTTCTTATTTTCCTCATCGGCTTTCTTTGTTTCATTACTAATTTCATCCATTGCTTTTGAGGCTCTCTCACTAAACTCGTTTAAATTACTTCTGTTCTTCTTAAATAACATAATGATATATTTTTTTAATTATCTTAAATATGTGTTTGTCAAAAAATAATTTTTCATCTTTTTAATGCAAAAAATCCTTATTGCAAACAAAACGCTTGCAATAAGGATTCTTTATTTTCACTTAATCTAATATTATTTAGTTGTGTTGTGTTGTTTCTCTATGCAATATACAAAATTTCATCAAATTACACAAATAAAATAGCACTTTTTTCATATTTTTATTTTATTAGGCAAAAATAGAAATTTTATCTTTATAAACAAAAAAATCCTGCTCTTTACATTACAGGATTTTATCTTCTTTATTTCTTTTTCTTATGAGGCGGTTCATAAATTAATCTTATAAAACCACTAAAACCTTCATATTTAGTATTTGTAGGAACTCCAACCAACATCCCCAAAACAGTACTATTATTTAATGCTACTCTCATTTGTGGTCTTAGTACCATGCTAAATCTCTCTTTATTAACATTCTTGTTTATCTCTAAACCTATAAAATTTCTAGTATTTGGAATTACTGGTATTAATTTGCCAATCTGTTTCTACATAATCACTACCAAAATGATGAATAAATTGAGGCCCTGCATAAACCATTGTATTTAAACTATGTTTTACCCCACTTCGGTGGGGATTTTTTTTATTTTTTTTGAAAAAAGTGAGTGAAAAATTTGGATAATAATAACTAAATAGTTATCTTTGCAGTATCAATTAAAACATTTAAGTAATGAAATATTCAGAGTTTCATAGGTGGATAAAACGAAATGACTGGCAAGTCTTACGGATAGCAGGAAGCCACTACATTTATGAAAAAAACGGCAAAACCTATCCAGTCCCCTATCATGGTAGCAAAGAAATGAGCGAACCATTAAGAAAGAAAATCATCAAGGAAATGGGCTTAAAATAAGCCCTATCCTTAAAATTATAAATAAAATGAAAGCAATTATCAGAATAGAAGCCTCCGCAGATTTTTTAGGAGCATGGGCAGAAAATTTAGAAGGAGTAACCGCTGGTGGAAACACAATGAGCGAACTGAAAAAAAACATTTTAGAATGTATTGATATTCAAAAAGAATTAGGAAATATCCCTAATGAAAATTATGAGTTAGTCTATCAATACGATACCCAAAGCTTATTAAAATATTATGGTAAAATATTTACCATGCCAGCATTAGAACGCCTTACAGGAATTAACCAAAAGCAACTACACCACTACATTATGGGAAAAAGCACCCCAAGAGAACAAACTAAAAATAAAATAGAAATTGCCATGCATACTTTGGGACAAGAACTTTTAGCCGTAAAATTATAATGTTTTAATTGACCATTCTGAATATTATAACGGCTTTACCCCACTTCGGTGGGGATTTTTTTTATTTTTTTTGAAAAAAGTTTTAATTTTATTTTGATATTTAAAAAAATATCATTATCTTTGTAGTGTAATAATCAAATAAGGAGATATGAAGTATTCAGAATTAGAAAAGAAAGCAAAAAAGAATGGTTGCTATGATACAGGAGAACAATCATCGGACGGACATCCTATTTGGAGAAACCCCAAAACTGGTGAAAAATTCAAAATGAGTAATCATAGAAGCCAAGAGGTGAAAAAAGGAACTTTGAATAGTATTATGAAAAAAGCAGGGTTGAAATAGACCCTGCATAAAAAAAATAAAAATATGAATAAGGTAAAAGCATTTATTGAAAGAGGGACAGACGGAACTTATGGCGTATATGTAGATTTAAACGATGAAACTCTAAACTATGGGATACACGGCGATGGAGCGACCAAGCAGGAGGCTATTGATAGTTTTATGACCGCTTATGAGGATATGAAAAAGATTTACGAAAAAGATGGAAATCCTTTCGTAGAAGCGAAGTTTAGTTTTCATTATGATGTAGTTTCTTTTTTGGAATACTATAATCAGTTTCTTACATTGACAGGATTGAGTAAATTGACAGGCATCAACAAAGCCCAATTAAGCCATTACATACAAGGCTACCGAAATCCAAGTCCAAAGACGGCAGAAAAGATACAAACGGCACTGCATACCTTTGCTGATGAACTCAAAAGCATTCATCTTGTTTGATTATTACACCTTTTTTACAATTCTGAATGCTATACCCCACCCCAGTGGTGGGGATTTTTTTATATTTTTTCTGAAAATCATTTGTATCTAAGAAATATTATTTTAATTTTCCCCTCTAATTATCAGTGACTTATAATATTTGTTTTAAAAAATTGTTGTGGAAATTTGCTACAACAATTTTTTGTTGTATACTATACAATATAATTAATGTGGGTGTTAATTATCTTAAAATGCCTCCTACGAAATGAGGCTGCAACAGAAAAAAGAAAAGACTTAGGCTTCTTCTTACAAGTGAAACTAAGTCTTTCCAAATTGCTAAAAGCAATTTTCCCGTAAAGTAATGAAGAAAGTAAGGGGTTCGCCCCTTGCTATTTCAAGTGCAAAGTTAAATAAATAAATATGAATATTTTTAAAAATTTGCGAAAAAAATGGCACAACTTCTGGAATAAAGAAGTAGAAGGTGGCTTTGAAATTAATATCAATTTGGATATTGAACAGGTTATTTTTATCTTAATTTTAATCATTGGTTTATTATGGATAATCTTGAAATAAATAAAGAAATAGAGCGTATAATGGATATTTTCTGTATGAAAGCAGACATCGCCACCAAAGCAATGGGAATGAGTGCCAATGCCTTTCGTTAAAAAAAATTAGGTAAAAACTACCGATATTTTTCCTCTAAAAATTTACAAGATTTAAAAAACTACATAAAACAAGAAGCTGATAAACTCTAATGAAAATAAAAAAAATAATCTAATCAATGTGCCGTTATATGCATTTTAGAGTAGATTATCGTGCCATTTTATGTTATTTTTTCAAAAAAGTAGACTCACAGGGACTGAAATTTGTGAACAAAAAAACTGATAATCAAATACTTAATTCAATATGTAGTGTCTTTTTTGTGTTAATTATATCTCCAATAAGGTTGGCTTTTCACTATGTTTTTCAATAGATTCCTCTTCTTTTTTTAATTTTTGAAGTTTTAATTCTAAATCTTCAATTATTTTGTTTTGCATATCTATTTTATCCTTTTGCATATCGATGATAGATGCCCTTTCTTCGGCGATGATTTTTATTTCATCACAAGGTGTCTGAGCTTCTTTTTCTGCCTCTTGTAGATTCTTTATTTTTTCTAATAAATAGGTGTTCTCACGCTCTTGCAGGGCGTTATTCTTCTCTAAAAGAGCGATTTGTTTTTCTAATGAAGCCGTATACCTATCTGCACCAGCATGAGATTCTTGCAGTGCTGGTTCTGGTGCGGGAACATTTTTAAGCATTTCGCCCTCTCCTGTAAGGAGCCATTGTTCATTATATTGGGGATAATTTTCAACTAATTTTAATAACCATTTAGCTTGAATATCGCTATTATTTTTAATAGCACGAGATAGAACCCCCTTACTTGCCCCTATTTTTTCTTCTAATTGTGTGATTTTAACACCCTCATTTTCAGATATTTTAATAAAAACTTCTAAAATACTCTTCATAAAAATTGAAAATTATACCCAAATAATTTGGATTTGTTGATAATTATCTTCTATCTTTGCACCAACAAAAGGAACAAAATAACGCAATGGACAAAAATAAGCAAAAAAGAGAAAAATATCACCCATTGGCAGTAAAAAAAGTTGCGGAGATATATGGATTTTCAGCGAGATATGTTCGGCAAGTCTTAAAAGGCGACCGCAAAGGGCTGATGGCGGACAATGTACTAAGAGACTACAAGGAGCTTTGCAACGAGATAGACCAAGCCACAGAACAAGCTGTGGAAAATATTATAAATCAATAATTTAAAATCAACAAGAGTTATGAAAAAGATGCAAGAAGCTAATAATATTCAATACAAGTAATATAATATCGTGTCAGTGTTCCAAATACCATTTATTCCTTTTATTTAAATCAAAATTCCTCTGGCACGATATTAATTTTCAGAAATACAAGTCTTTTTATTATTTAATATTTTTTATTCACTCGGTGGCATACAGCCATTTGCCACTGAGATTTTTTCAAAAAAAACAACAAGTAATGCGTACATTAAGAGAACAACTCTGTGAGGAAAGGAACAACGCATTGAAAGCGTTGGAGATGATGAAGCAAATGGAAAAGGAAAGAGGGACAAAAGTCAAATTTATTTCTAAATCAGACCTAAATAAAAAAATCATTCCTACATCATCTACCCTATCAACTACTCATAGAAAAGATTATGATGGATTTGTCCAAAAGGCATTCAAAAAACAAAATTTTCTATCTAAAAGAGTTTTTTACAAAAAAATCAAAGAATACCTCGGTAAAAACACTACCAAATATCTTCTTTGTATGAAGAAGAAAAAATTAGTGCGGGAACAAGATGATATAATCTACAAAATAGTATAGCTATGAGTATTATAGATATAGCTAATAAAGTAATCCAAATCACCAATGGAGGATTGGATATAATAACAGAATTATATCCGCAGGCTGACATTCGTCAAAAATTCAAAATAAGAGAGGAACACACGCCATCTGCGAGTTTAAAACGAGGTACTGATGGTCGGTGGCGACTGACGGATTATGGCGGAGATATTAAAAATCAAGATTGTTTCGGGCTTTATGCCTTAGAAAAAGGATTGGCATATTACGAGGCAATATTAGAAGTTGGTAGAGATATCCAGAACAGAACAGGTGCCGAGATTTTTGAGGATACAAAAAATTTCTACAAATATGATTTCAAAGAATATCATCCGAATGAATATGTTGGGCAACTCAATCAAAACGACTTTAATTATAGAATTAAAGAATTTTCCGAATATGAGTTGAGCTTACTCGGACCATTTGTAAAGGATGAGCACTGCAAAAAGGTTAATCTATACTCTCTTGAAGAATATTGCTACCTCAATAAGGAAAAAGGTAAGGTATTCCGATTCATTGCTACAGAGAAATTCCCAATATTAGCATTTATCCATAATATGGGAAAAAGTGATGAATGGGTAAAAATATATATACCTTGTGGTTCCAAAAAGAAATCCGATGATGGCAAAGATAGACGATTTCGTTATTTAGGAGGGCTACCAAAGGGGTTCGTATTCGGTTTGAGCTACATTGAGGAATTATACCAAAAAGGCGTTGAAAACGCTATCTCTGAAAAAGCAGAAGCAGCAGGATTAGATCCCGCATTATTCAATGATAGTGTTGATTATAAATTAGATAGAATATGTATAGCTACTGGTGGCTCCGATGCTCTTAATTTAATATCTCTTGGTGAGCTAACTATCTGGCTCAATTCTGAGTCTCAGCAGGTGGATAATTTCTTGATGAAAAAATTAAAATCTATGGCTCGTGAAATCATTAATATTCCTGATAACGATGCCACAGGTAAAAATCAAGGTAGGAAATTAGCACTGGAATATTTGGATATGAAAACGCTGTGGCTTGGCGACTACTTTGAAAGAAAGACTCAAAAAGACTTCAAGGATTTCGTACGAAGTAGGCAACATCGCACGATAACCGCTGTGAGACAAGAGATTCATAGAATGTTGGATAATTCTATTCCAGCTCAATTCTGGAATACTATTGTATCTGAAAAGGGCAAAACGAGATACGAATTCAATCATATGTTTGGGTTCTACTTCTTGAGGCTCAATGGATTTTGCAGAATAGATGATAAGAGCAAAATGGATGGATATTACTTTGCACGAATAAATGGGCATATCGTTCAGCAACTCAAAAACACGCAGGAAATAAAAGATTATTTCAAAAATTTCCTATGCGAAAGACAAAAGATTAAAGGTGCTAAAGAAATACCATTTGACCTTATTAATATGATTATCACCAGCCAGAAGATGACCGATGGGCATTTGGCAAATATGCATAATCGTAAGATTGATTTTACAGATTTTGGAATTGATTATCAAGATTTTTTCATTGGTAATAGAGTATTTCGTGTGCAAAAATCAGGTGCAAATGAGTTATCTGATGGTAATTGTTTTGTTCTTGAAAATCAATTGATTAATAAATTAATTGAGGAGGAAACCGAGTATCAAATGGACAATTATGATATCAAGAAATTTCAAATAGATACTTCTTATTTCACCATTACCAAAAACGGCGATAATCTTTACAATATAGAGATAAAAAACAATCAATGTGATTTCCTAAACTACCTAATACAGGTATCAAGAATACATTGGAATAAAGAAAGAGACGCCTATATAAATGCGGGGTATACCGAGGATGATTTTTACGAAAAAACGAAATTTAAAATAACGAGCAATTACCTAACCCAAGAGGAAAATCAGGAACAAATGAACCATTTGGTCAATAAGATATACACATTTGGTTATTCTGCTCACCGCTTCAAAGATCCATCCAGACCTTGGGTAGTATTCGCAGCAGATAATGCCGTTATAGAAGATGATGTGGCTGAGGGTGGTGCTGGTAAATCGTTATTCTTTGAGTCTATGAGATACTTTATGTGTCGCCACGATATTGATGGTAAAACGGATATAGATACCGATAAATTCCTCTTTGAGGGGGTTACTCAACACACGGATTTTGTGCTATTTGATGATGTTCGCAGGAATTTCAAACTGGAAACATTCTTCTCGGCTATTACTTCCAAATTAATTGTCAATGAGAAATACGAGGCTAAGGTAAGCCTGGCGTTTAGAAACTCTCCAAAATTTGGGGTATCAACCAATTATGCTATCAGAGAGCAATCTGGTTCTTTTGTTCGTAGGAGGTTAATGATGGGATTTTCCGATTATTACCACGCATCAAATGAGGAAAGAAATGCACGGACGCCAAAGGATGATTTTCATCATAATTTGTTCCTGGATTGGGATAGAGACCAGTGGTTTGTATTTATCAATTTCGTATTCCAATCTCTACAATTTTATTTATCCTCAGGTGAAAAAATCGAGGCACCAGCAGGTAATATGTTAATGAGAGCTTATCTATCCGAAATGGGTAATGTATTCATAGATTGGGCTGAAAACTATATCCCGAATAATGTTGATAAGGATTTGCTCAAAGATGATGTATTGGAAGATATGAGGAAAAACAATCCTATTATGTCAAAATGGACTTCTAATGCTTTCAAAAAGAAAACGAACATTTGGTGTAAGATGAACAACTACGAATTCCAAGATAGAATAATTCGAGATATAGTGGTAAAAGACCCTCATGGCTACCCAATGTACGAAAATGGCGTGCAGAAAAAACAATCTAAGGAACATATTCGATTCACCAAAATAGGAATAGGAATAGAAAACATAAATCAACCAGATATTTTTGATGAAATATGATTTGGCACGAAGAGTTTCCTCCAAGCCGTTTGGAGATTAAAAAGAGATTTGGATATCTATCATTCCAGTGTTCATTGATTAATATAGATGTCTATGGATTAGAAATAATTAAGCACGAAGATTATATCATTCTGTTGTATCAAGGGAATAAAAAAGTGGGATTCATTAATGAGTGTAAGAAACTAACTGAGGAACAAGTCTTTAAACTTTACAAAACAATCCCATCGGCAAATGAGCTATACGAATTCTCTGAAAAACACTTCGATAAAATCAAAATCTACAAACCTGAACCTAACAATTTTATATTCATATCAGACGATGTAGTCACCACAAAATCCGTATTAAATAAAACAAAAAAAGAATTAAATAATGAAAACAGAAATAATCAGAAGGGGGAAGATAAGAATAAAAAAATATTATAATAATGAAAATATTGTAGATAAAACAGAAATATTAAATGATATAGGCGTAACAACATTGACTTCTACAATTTACCCCGATGGAAAGACATTAAAAGAAATGATATTGTATTACGATAATGGCAGCATCTGGCAGGTTGATTCTCATAACATGGCAGGAGAAATGACTTCAAAAATAATCTATGATAAACAAGGCGTAATAATTGAACAATACCTACCAACGAATAAACATTAAAAAATAAAATAAAAATTATGACAAAAGAAGAATATAATAAGCACAAAAAATTAATAGAGGAATGGGGTAATGGTAAACAAATACAATATTATTCAGAAGATAATGAATGTTGGGTGTCTATACAAGCTCCAAGTTGGAGATTAGAAACAAAATATAGAATAAAACTTACAAAAATAGATTTTATAGATTGTGATTTTGATGATGAGGAATATTCTATAAATGAGTGGGGTAACATATCAATAATTAAACCTAAAGATTATAAATTTGAACACAGAGTAAATTTCATTAAAGATAGAGAAACAGCAGAAGCCTATGCAGTATTACCTCAATTAATAAGATTAAGGGATAAATATAATGAAAATTGGTTTCCTGATTGGAAAGATGAAAATACTGCTAAATATTATATAGGAAGATATGGTAATGATTGGGATATTGATTTTACTTATAAATATCCATATCTTTTATGTTTCAAATCTTTTGCAATCAGAAATAAATTTTTAGAAGACCACAAAGATTTAATTGAAATTGCTAAACCTTTCTTATAAAAAAATTAAAATTATGGACAAACAAATTTTTAAAGTAGGAGATAGAGTATTTGATATAATGTATGGATGGGGAGTTGTAGAAGAACTACACCAAGACGAAGAGAGAAGTTATCCTTTAATTGTTCGGTTTCCAGGTTTTGACACATTATATTATACTCGTGATGGTAAATCAAATACATCAGATTCTCACCCAATATTATCCTTTACAGAATATGGATTTGATAATAGATTCACCCAAGAAAGACCTGAAAAGTAAATTAAAATGTTAAGTATAAAATAAAATTAAAGATATGTTTAACAACAAGATAACAAGTTATATAGACTTAGAGGATAATATAACAATAGAAATATCATTTTGTGTAGATAAAGATTTTAAAACTTTAATAAATAATGATTATTATGATGAATATGTTGCCATATCAATTGATGATAAGCGAGTTATATTTTGGGATGATATAGATTACTTTATAATTAATCCTTTAAATATTCTACAAAGAGATTGTATAGAAGAACTTAAAAGCAAAGGAGTATATACAGAAACTATCATTGAAGATATTAAAAATGAAGTAGATAGAATTGTAGAGTTATTTAGAATAAAGCCTGAATTAGCCTCTAAATCATCTAATGTATCATCTACCCTATCAAGACCTGCACATTATGGAGGAGAGGATAACCCCTTTGAAGCAATAAAGATAATCCACCACTACAACTTAAACTTTAATTTAGGGAATATCATAAAATACACTTTAAGGTGTGGCAAAAAGGATGAAGCGATTAAGGAATTAGAAAAGATAAAACAATACGCAGACTTTGAAATACAAAGATTAAATAAAACAATCGATAATGAAAGATAATGTACTAATATTTAACAAATTAGGGTTTCTATCAAATTTAGTAATAGAACTTAACGACCAGTTGGAAAATACCAATGTATATAAGCAGGCTCTGAAAATGCACCTGAAAGGAGCTGTTAAAGAACTTGAAAAAATAAGCAATCATCACGGCAAGGCTTACATAGGTAAAGAAGGTGTAAAGCAAGCCAACGGAGAGGAAATATCCAGCGATAATATCTATAATATAACCTCCAAAGCCTACGACTATCTATTCAACAAGCAACCCTACAAAATCGTAGTTATAGCAGAATTAGTGAAGAAATTAGAAGAAAACAATGATATAGATTGGGAAAATTATAGCGTAGAATTTAAACCATTACAACAATAATATTTTAATTTTTATACAATGAATAAAGGACAACTCTATTACGGCTCTATCAATTATGATAAATTGATTAGCGATTTAAGAGAAGGGAAATTAAAAACCTTCAAAACTGATAAAGGTAAAAGACTCATCAATGTAAATGTCTATATCTCCCAAGAACCTAATGAATACGGCTATCACGGCTCTATTTCAGTACCTTATAAAGACGAGTATGTTGAGGATAAGAAGAAAAATCTATACATCGGCAGTCTAAAATTATCACAACCAAGCATCGAGGAAACAGGTGCCGAGGACTTTAAAGATATAGAAGATGATTTACCATTCTAAATACTGATATTATGACGCAATTAAGATTATTTTTTACGGGATTCTTACAGGTATTCCTTGTCGTTCTCAATACTTATTTTATCTCCAAAGATTCGGTATTAGGCTTAACAATATGTGGATTTGGTATATCTTTTATTTGGTCTCATAATGTGAGGAAAGTTGCATTCGGAAATCAAATGGATAGAATTATTTACTCCACAGGAGCAATGATAGGAAGTGTTGCAGGATTTCATTTAGGGAAAATATTGTTACATTAATTTTTTATATTTTTTTCCGCTGGTGAGTTTTTCTCATCAGCGGTTTTTTATTTCTTCCCCACAGAATTCTCTTTTATTATTATTTCTTTTATTTATCCCTTAGACTTTTTAGAAATAAAAGTGTAAAAGTGTAAGTTCACAATAAATATAGGTTTAATCAATTGATTATCAGTACTAAATAAAACTTACACTTTTATTTTTAAAAAGTGTAAGTCCTTAAAAAACTTACAGAAATTTCTGTAAGTTTTCAGAGCCTTACAAAACTTACAAAATGCTATTTTTCGCTCCTACACTTTTTGTTTTTACATAACTAATTGATTATCAGTATTTCCTACAAACTTACAGAACTTACACTTTATTTTTCACAAAAAAAATAAGTAGTGTTGCTTTTTTACTAAAAAATTAGCTCTTTTGTAAAAATTAGTAATATGAAAATGACTATTGATTTACCCGTTAGTGAACCGATGATGCTTTTTTTAAAACATCGTTATGGTGAGGAATACGAAGTTAATATGAAAGATTGGTTGGGAGTGATGGTTAGCTCTATCCTTACGAAAAAATCTAACTACCAAGCGGAATCCGTCGGTACAATAAAAGATACCGAGAAATACTCGTCTACTTATCGTTTGATATTGTCCTGGTCAAGTTGCGAGAGACACGGGATATTTCTTTCTCAATACAGAGAGAAGTTACTTCGCAAATGTATAGAAGAGCTATTCCGAAGTACGCTGTATGATATAATGGAGATGAATAAACAAAATTATGATATAGACTACAAGACCACGCTCAATCAAATGTTAGAGCATTATGGTATTTGTGATGCCGAGCACTCTCAATATGCAGACGCTCTTATTCGTGGTTTTTTTCGAAAAAGGAAATAACATTTGTTAATTTTTTTCAAAAAAAGATATGAAATGATAATAAATAATAACCCAAATAATAATTTCAGAGAAATTAAAAAGATTTATATCTTTAAAAACGATGTACTGAATCCTATATATTTTTATGATAAAACAACAGACTCCCAAGATGCTATATCCGATATAGAAACCTCTCTTATATGCGTTATTAACAATGTTATCCCTGATGATTTCCATAGAAGTATCGTTACAAAATCAATTAATGGTAATATATATTATGAAGTAAATATATCTATTGATTTGTATGATTTGCCTAAAGATAAAATATTAGAACTCAATGAGTTATTTAATAAAAAAGGGTTCGGTATATGTTATGAAACGCAGGACGAACAATATGTGATAGGTAACGAAGACGAAGCGTTAAGTATTAATATTATTGACAATATAAAAGAAAATGGGCGTGGTGAAGATTATATAACCATAGCAATATCTGGGGAAACGATATATCGACCGATTATTCATACTATTATTTGATTTTATTATTTGATTAAACTGCTAATTTTCAGCAGTTTTTTTTGTCATATGATAAAATCTATAAACTTCATTTATTTGCGATAAAAGAAATTATGATAGGTTTAAACACATTTATAAATGTACCTCTCGCTATTGAAATGGAATATTTGCAAGCTATCATTCCTACGATGATAATTGAGTATAAAAACTCTGCAATTATTTCTGCAAGAGAGATAGAGATACAATTTGCGAATAGTATTAACAATCAACACGAATTAAAAAATGGTGTAAAGACGCCAGTGGTAGTTGATATTTTAGGTGCTATCACAAAGTATTCATCTTGGTCTGGCGTAGGAACCACTTATATAGGACATATTCTTCGTGCTTTGGATACAGACGAGGATGTTTCGGGCATTGTTCTTAATATTGATAGCGGTGGAGGGATGGTCTCTGGAACGGCGGAACTCACTAATATTATTAAGAATCTGCAAAAACCGACTATTTCCTACACGAGCGGTTATCAATGCTCGGCAGCACTGGATATTGCCTCTGGGTGTGATTATCATATGGCGAGTCCTTATGCGGATTTGATTGGTTCTATCGGCACGATGTTATCTTATCAGGATTTTTCTGCGATGTTTGAGAAATGGGGAGCGAAAATATACAATTTGTATGCTCCACAATCGACAGAGAAAAACAAAGAATTCCGAGAGTTGATGAAAGGTAATGAGGAATTATATAACGAGAGATTAAAGGTTCTCGCAGATGATTTTATTACAAGGATGAAAGAAAATTATGGTTCCGATCTGAAAGACGACGGCAAGGTGTTTAAGGGGAAAACTTATACTCCACAAGAAGCACTGGCAATTGGTCTTATTGATGAGTTAGGAACGATAGATGATGTATTAGCTAAATTTTAAAATACTTTATATATGGTAAAATATCCCAAAATCACACAGGTGCTTGGTCTGGTGGCAATAGACCTCCATTCCAACTTATTTGGCAACAAACAGCCGTTTGCAAAACTCACAGAAGAGGATTTGGCAAAAATAGAAAATGCCCTTAATGAAATCCCAAATGTGGAAGAAAAAACAAAAGAATTAAAAGAACAAGTAGAACAGCTTACTGAAATCAACAAAGCTCATCAAGAGCAAGGAGAATTGCTTACAGAGGCAGTGAAAAATGCCATTGAAACGGCAGGCTTGGAGCAACAAGAGTCTTTAGCTGAGAATATCGTATTGCTCGGTTCGAAGTGCAAAGAATACGGAGAAAGTAACGAGAGACACTCTATTGTTAATAATAATGGCTCTGAAGAACCTATCGATGGTTTAATTAATGGCTATTTTGATCCAAATGACGAACACAATAAATTCTTAAAAAACTTAATTTAAAAAATGGCAAACAACACTTTAAAAACTGACGCAATCAAAAACGAATTAGTTAGATACATTGCTACTCAACCAAAGTTGATGCAGTTGGCAGTGCTATCTCAAGATGTATTGTTGAACAAGTATTCCAGAACCATCACAAAGGTTAAGGGACACTATCCAAATGTATCTTCTTTGATGAGTAATGTGGTGCAAATCTTTGAGTCTAAGAAATTTACTCCGTATGGGCAAATTTCATTCTTAAATAAGACACTCACAAACTATCATCAAAAGATTGATTTTGAACTTGACCCAGCAGAGATCTTGGGAACTTGGTTCGAGAGTGCCTACGATGAATCTAAGGGCGTTAAAGATAAGTCTATCTCTAAATTAGCGATACAAATGCTACAAGAGAAGATTATTGACGATGTTAATTACTTATCTATCCACGGGAAATATGATGCTTCTCAGAGAGGAAGTGCTACTCCTACTTTTGGGACTTCAATGGATGGATTAAACGAAGTACATAAGAAGTTGGCATCGAATACAGATAATCCAGTATTCTCTATACCAGGTGATGCTATTACTTCTTCCAATGTGGTAGATGTAGTTACTAACTTTGAGAAGCAATTGCCGTCTTTGATGAAGTCTAAGGTGAAAACTTTGTTTATGAGTGCGTCCGACTTGGAGAATTACCAAATTGCTTACGAAGATAGATTTGGGCAAAACAAATTCCAAGACTCTGCCACAAGAACAAGACTTGGCAAGAGAGAAATTGTAGGTCTTCCAGGACTTACTCAGGGAACAATCGTTGCTTCCGTAGATGGAAACTTACTTAAATTAATTGACGAAGTAGATAACCCAGCGTCTATCAGTGATATTCAAGTTCACGATAGAATTCTTCGTGTGTATGGAGAATTTACATTGGGATATGATTATGCATATAACCCACTTGTATATATGCATACTGCGGATGGCTCTAAACACAGAGGTCTCAATAATACAGAACTCAATAAATTGATTTATCCACAAGAAGAATTTTGAATAGATGATAGAGAAGCCTATACCAAAGGTTTTTCTATTGGATTTAGTTAATTAGGTGGAAAACCACCTGATTAACTTTATAAATAATTGATATTATGGAAGATACAAAAGTTATTACTGAAACAGAAGATACAAAGGCTATTTCTGAAACAGAAGGAGTATTTGAGTTTAATGGAGAAAACTATCAATTCTCCGAAGATGCACCAGAATATATTCGTATAGATGGAGAGATACTATCTCAGCAGGAGATATCAGCGTCTGAAGATGCGTTGTTACAACTCATCGGAGGGGGAAGTGTATTAATAAAAAAAGTAAAACATTAAAAAAATAAAAATGGCTAATTGTTTTGATAATGTTCCATTTGAGAACATAGAAATTTGCCCGAACGAAGAAATTGCGGGCGGTATTACCACAAGACTATATTATGCTCCTTGTGATTATTTTGAGCGATTTGATTTGCCGACTTCTACCACTGATTTTGAAAGTCGTGTTGTACTACCACAGAGTGCTATTGCTTTCAAAGCTGGTAAAGGATGGAAGCATATCAGTATCCAAAGGGATTTAAACGAGATTAAGACTTCGCTGTTGGGGAATGTATCCAATAAGAAGTCTAAGGTAGAAACAGACTTCACTATTCCAGGTTTCAGACCAAAGGTTTTAGGATTTATAGATGCCTATAAAAACACTCCGTGCGTATATGCATTTGAAGACCTAAATGGTCAGGTGATAATTGTAGGTACGAAGAAAATCGGTGCTTACATAGAGTCCGCAGAAACAACAACTGGGAAGAAGTTGGAAGACGATTCAGGAGCTAATGTTAAGATTTCCGCAAGTGTAAAAGCGTTATTTTACAAAGGTGAAATCTCCTCTGAGGCTACCACATTGACTTCTGCACCAGCATCAAGTGTAAGGGCTCAAGTATAAAAAGTATAAGTTATTGAAATTGAGAGCCTAACCGCTCTCATTTTTTTTAATAGAATAAGAAATGAATATTAATCAGCACGAAAAACTTATAAACGAATTTATAAATAGAGGGGGGAACAAGAGAGTTGTAGATGGACTTCGTGCATTTTCATTGCAAAATTATGCGAGATTAAAATATGAACTGAGCAAGTTAGGAAGTCCAGAGCCTACCGCCGAGCCAATAGTATCGGTGAAAGTTGTAGAAAAGAAAAAACATATAAGGAAGGGATTTAATGATTTAATTTCTGAATATCCACCCGAGTTGCACCCAGTGTATTCTAAAAGATTAGAATTGTGGCTCTCTATTTGTTCTCTGAAACTCCAACTTAATGAAGAAAGTAATGAGAGAAAAGCCTTTGATATACAATTGGATATATATGGGAAATTTAAAGAATTAGACCATTATCAGCGGATGCTATCACACTATAAGGATACCAAGCGGATAATGATTCCTGAGACGGAAAAAAAATTCAGCAATTTATCCAATCTACAATTATTGAAGATGCAGAATAATCTTCGTGCAAGTATAACAAGAAGACAACAGACGATAGACCGCAAAGAAAAAGCATTGGGAGACAACCCAACACATAAGGAGCTGAACTCTATTAATCTGAAAAAGGAAAGGCTCCAAGAGAAAATAAATGAATTGTTTGAGTGTGAGAAATTTTTAAAAAATGAATAATATTTTATCGCCATTAGAATGGCATACAACACAACGAAAAGTGAGAGAATTGGTTCCGTGTGATTTCAACCCAAGAAGCATCACAGATACGGAGCTTAAACGCCTGAAAGAGAGTTTGGAAAAATTCAATTTGGTAGAGATACCTGTTATTGATATAGATAATACACTCATTGCAGGACACCAGAGAGTGGCTGTACTCTTTATGTTGGAGAGAGGCGAGGATGAAATAGATGTGAGGATACCAAATAGGAAACTCACAGAAGAGGAGTTTAAGGAGTATATGCTCCGCTCTAATATCAATAATGGGGAGTTTGATTGGGAAAAGATAGAAGAGTTTTTCCAAGATATAGACCTTGATTTAATAGGAATGGATACGGACGCCTTTGATGATTTTTTGAGTCAGAATGCATCGCAACCACCTGAGGAAGAGGGAGATTTTGACGCTACGATATACGAAAAATATGAGACCGCAGAAGGTGATTTGTTTGAATTAAAATCCATTGATAAAGGAATTACTCATAGATTTATGTGTGGAAGTTCCACAGACTCCGAGAATTGGGATAAGGTAATGAACGGAGATAAGTTGGATTTGCTCCTCACAGACCCTCCATATAATGTTGATTATCAAGGAGGGACAAAAGATAAAATGAAAATCAAAAATGATAAGATGAGTAATGATAGTTTCTATCGTTTCCTTTATGATTTCTTCGTTAATACCTATGTTTTTTCTAAGGCAGGAGCTCCCGTTTATGTGTTTTATTCTGATTCCGAAGCAATTAATTTCCGAAAGTCAATGCTCGATGCGGGGTATAAGATTTCCGCAACATTGGTCTGGGTGAAGAATTCATTTGTACTTGGTAGGTTAGATTATCATATGCAACACGAGCCTATTATCTTTTGTGAGGAGACTATTCCTGATGAGATAGAGACGCACCGCTCATTGGTGTATGGATGGAATGCAGACGGAGCTCATCCGTGGTATTCGGATAGGAAGCAAAGTTCTATTTTGAGATTTGATAAGCCATTACGAAATGCCGACCATCCAACAATGAAGCCACTTGATTTGATTGGTTATTTGATAAAGAATTCCAGCAAGCAGAAGGATATCGTGGCGGATGGATTCCTTGGTTCAGGCTCTACTTTGATAGCGTCGGAGCAGAATTGGAGGCAGTGCCGAGGATTTGAGTTGGACACAAGATTTTCGGATGTTATTGTCCGCAGGTGGGTAGCTTATATGAAAGAAAATAAGTTAAAATATGAAGTATGGAGGAATGGGGTAAAACTTTCTGAAAAAGATATTGCTAAATTCAATAAAAAGTAATATATTTGCACCACATATATTACAATATTTTTTGTTTAACAAGAAGTTAAACCAAGAAGAGAAGCTCTATATTTCGGTATAGAGCCTCTTTTTTTTATTAAAAAAAACCAGCACAAACTTCGGACAAAGAAGTTTCAGAAGCAAATAAAAAGGCATTTATTTTTTGATTTTTTTTCACTTTTTTTGATTAGTTAATTATTAGTTAAATACCTGAAAATAAAGCGATTATAATTTGCAAGGAATGAAATACTTACTTACCTTTGTAGTGTAAATAAAAGGTAATCAATAAGTTATGGAACTACAAAGAATTTTGAATAGCAATATTACTAAAATTGCAAAAGGTAAGGAACTTTACTCATTAGGATATACACGCCATCAAGTGGCAGATTTGCTATGTAATGGGAATTTTGGACACGCTCATAATATTTGGAGAAAATGGGCACAGGGAGCGAATCAAATGATAGTGGAAGCACCTATATCAGTAGCAGGTTATAATTTTGTTTTTGATAGAACCTTTGGTGTGGAGATAGAGGCTTATAATGTTAATAAAACATCTTTAAAAAATACACTTAATGAATTGGGCATCAATATTGTAGAAGAATATTATAACCACGATACGAGAGGACACTGGAAAATGGTTAGAGATGCATCGATATTAGGTAATGCATCTTGTGAAATCGTAAGTCCCGTATTGAAAGGTGCTGATGGATTGGAGCAATTAAAGAAGGTGTGCATTGCTCTCAACAAGATAGGAGCAAAGATTAATAAGACTTGTGGTTTGCATATCCATTTAGGAGTGAGTGATTATGATACTGATAATTTTAAAAATTTGTTGAAATCTTATATCAATGTTGAAAACGAAGTGGATAAAATGATGCCATCTACACGACGAGGAAACTCTAATAAATATTGTAAAAGTCTGAAAATGAATAAAACAGCTACATTAATGAAAAGGAAAATAGACGAGGCAACAGGTATCGAGAATTTGGCTGATAGTGTGTTCTCTGGCGGAAGGTATTTTAAGGTGAATATCCAGTGCTACCGCAGACAAAAGACGATAGAATTCCGTCAGCATAGTGGTTCGGTGCAATACTCAAAAATCAAGAATTGGATATTGATTTGTGCAAGAATGGTTGATTATGCGAAGAAGATAGGAGAATTTGATAATTTAAATACTATATTAAATGAAAGTTTGCAAGAATATGTATCAGATAGACAGGTGGATTTGGTTGCATAACCAAATCCAAACTTTTCCGTATATTTGCTCCATGAGAGTAAAATTTAAAGATAATGGCGAGGAAGTAACATTCTTAACCGCCGAAGAATTAGTTAGTTATATGAGGAACACCTCATTTGAGCCTGAGGAGAATAATGCCAGCTATATGGTGGGATATGCCTGCAGGTCGGTGATTTATGCGAATGAAGATATCCGTGCTACGAGTGAGAAAGAGTTTGTGGAAGACTTGCTGAAATACAAGCACATAACGATAATAGATGGGTATTCTGCTAACTAAGAAGAACCATTGCAAACATAGAACAAAGAAAGTTCATACGCAAGTGAAAATGTAACATTTATATTGATTTTTTTACCCACCCCCCGCACCCCCCTGGTGTGGGGATTTTTGTCTTTTGATTTTCAGCATAAAAGGTGTTTTATTGCCTTTATGGAATTGATGAAATTTAGTAAAGACAGCAGTTTTGCGAAGATACAAGCGAGCTATTTGGACGAGGACTCGGTTGTTCTTTCGGATAAGCAACAGAAGATAAAAGCACGCCTGAGCCACGCCTGGGCTTTGCGATTGAATAATAAATATTCTCCTCACCAGGTGATACATTTATTGATGAAGGAACACGGCATTAGCCAAGCTACCGCCTATCGAGATTATAAATGGGCGATGCAAATATATGGTGAGTTGGACTCTACGAACCTCGCAGCGGAGAGGCAGATGCTCAAAGAGGCGTTTTGGAATGCCTACCAGAAGGCAGTGAAAGCGGGGAACCTTGATATGGAAATTAAGGCACTGAAAGAATACCGCTCGTTATTTAATTTTGATGAAAGTGAAAATCAAATAGACCCTAACAAGATACAGGCACACGAATACAGGATTAATCTTGTGCGATGGGCTATACCGAAGATTGACTCTATGTTCTCTGGTGGTGTTGCCGACTTTAATAATCTTGATGTGGAAGATGTAGAATTTAAAACAATAGAAAAAGACGACGATGGGGAGGATTAGAAAAGATGTAAGTAATATGATAAAGCCTATCAAGAAGATAGAGCTCAACTTGATGCAGTATTTGGCAATATTAGCTAACCAGCGTTATGGTATTAAGAATATTAATGTAGAAGCAGGCAGGGCAGCGGGTAAATCCACTATTCTTGGTTGGTTTGTAAAAGAAGCAGTTAGGCAGATGCCACGCTCTACGGGAGTAATCGTTGGGGAAACATTTGTGCAGATAAAGACGAGGACACTGCCATCCACGAAAGAAGGTATGGAGATGTTCGGATTGTTTGAGGGATATGATTATGTTGTTGGGAGATGCGGGCAGAAGGAAGGGTTTGAGATGCCTTTTCAGGCACCTGACTCGTGGGCAAATGTTATCCACTTTCGAAATGGAGCTATTGCCGTGATGGTATCGTTGGATAATCCTAACTCGGGTCGTGGTCTCAACTCGTATTGGGTAATGGGTGACGAGGCAGCACTGCTGACCTATGATAGGCTCTATAACAATGTTTTGACGACCAACAGGGCAGTGAAACCTCAGTTTAAGAATAAGTCAATGCTTAATGCTACTATCTTTACTTCATCCGTGGCGATGACGGAGAAGGGTGCGTGGTTCACCGAGAGAGAGGAGAAAGCGAAGAAGAACCCGCAGAAGTTTGCCTTTTTGAAATTTAACTCATTGGTGAATAAACATAACCTTACCGATGGGTGGATTGAGCAGATGAGAGAGGAGGCACTCTCCCAGATACTATTTGATGCGGAGATTATGAATATCCGCCCAAGAGGTATTGCTGAGGGATTCTATGCACAGCTAAATAAGAATAGACACTATTATTCCTACCAAGATGATACAGAGATGATTGGAGAGATGACAGCGAACTTCAAGCCCAGTTGTCGCTATAACACTGATTTGGTTCGTGGTGTTCCCTTGCAGTTTAACCTTGACTTTGGTGGTCGTATCAATTGCGGTACTATTTCCCAATACTTGCATTCTCTTAATGAAGTTCGATTTATTAAGGAGTTTTTTGTGAAGACTCCGAAGAAGTTGTCTGATTTGGTAGAGCAGTTTATTGATTATTACGAGCCACACAAAGCCTCGTGCAATGTAGTGCATCTCTATCACGACCGCTCTGGATACAAGCAGGAAGCCAACTCTAAGACTACTCTTGCCGAAGATGTGGAGAATATGCTCAAGAGAGCAGGTTGGCGAGTAATCAATAAGACGCCGAATACCAATAACCCCTCCCACATTGATAAATGGCGATTGATAAATGAAATGTTATCCGAGCAGAATAAAGACTTGCCGATGATTCGTATCAATGAAAGTCGTTGTCCTAATCTCATTATCTCAATGGAAAATGCACCACTTACCGACAATGACGCCTTTAAGAAAGATAAATCCTCCGAGCGGAGCTATACGATACCGCAGGAACATGCCACCCACTTCTCCGATACCTTTGACTATAATCTCTACTGGCAATTCTCTCACATTATAGACTATCAATACACGAATTCTTTTTTTATCAGCAATCTAACTTAATCCTCATCTATTGGTGAGGATTTTTCATATTTCGGTGAATTTTAAATCTGTAATTATGAGAAACTCTAAGGCGCCTGTGCCCCAGCCAGATGCGTTTTTTAATAAAATTATTCTCTTATATCGTTGTAATAATTTGATTGTCAATGTGTTATATTTTTAAAAATGAGAAATAAAATAGTTTTCCGTTGTTTTTATTGATTGTCTTTGTGGGTGGGGTGTGTTTTTTGGTTCTTTGTGGTATGGAAAACACTATTTTTTTAAGCGAAGTTCTGGAAAAAATGAAAAAACTCGACGAGCGAAAAAACCCCGTACCTTTCTCTCTTTCGGTACGCTCTTTTAATATGCAAAACAAAATCGGCGGAAAAATTATCCGCTACAAAAACGCCACACTGATGCAACCTCCGAAAAAAATCAGCCCATCGAGGTTAAAGATAGACCGACCCTTTAAAAATCCTAACCACTGGATAAACCGCACACGGAATATCAAGACGCCCGCAGGTATCAAAAAAATACATATCATATTCATCCACGAGTTCAATGGCTTGCGGGTAATCTATTAATCCCTCCCCCGCACCCCCACGCTGGCTCTTGGTGTTTGTCATTTCTCAATTCCCTAATTTTCAGTTTTATTGCAGAAATATTTAACTGCAATGAGGAAAATAACAAACGATATATATGCCGTGTCAGGTGGCGGTATAGTCCGTTTTTCTAATCAGCAAAAAACAAAAGAAACGCCACACTCCTATCCGAAGATATACCCCGAGACTACCGATACCGACGACTGGTGCAATTGGGGCGAGGATAACCTTTACCCTAAACGACTAATGGAGAAGGTGGAAAAAGTAGGTGCAGCCACTGGCGGACTCGAAATTCTCATCTCCGCACACTATGGTACAGGTATCAAGATTTACGAACTATTTGAAACAGAGGGCGATGCAACTTTCAAGGAGAGGATACCATCCTCCGTACCAGAAGTCTATGATTTCTTCGATAGAACGAATTTCGACCTGGTCATTTCTGATATTATTGCCGATTACGAGACCTTTGGAGTGGCATTCCCAGAGTTCATTTTGTCACCAAATGGGAATATCATCATCTCCGTAATGAGGCATAAGGCTAAGGACTGCCGTTTCCAAAAACCAAAAAACGGAGTGATAGAAAAAGTATTAATAAACTCCGCTTGGGGCGAATCCACCTTTAAAAAAGAAGACACCATCGCCGTGCCGTGCTTCTCAATGAACCTTTCACCAGCTGAAATAAAGGCAGAGTGCCAGAGAAGAGGCATCAGAAAATTCATCGTACCGATTGTTAATACCCTTACCATCGAGAAGGTGTACCCCAGCGTGGGCTGGCACTCGGCGTATAAGTCTGGTTGGATAGATGTCGTACTCTCTATCCCTGAGTTTAAGAAGTTTATGTACGAACAACAATTCAATTTTAAGTATCTCATCCATATTGCTGATGATTATTTCCTCCATAGATATGGAAGAGACGAATGGGAGCAGTTCGACTCCGAAAAGAAAGAGGCTCTCCGTGAGGAACTTATCTCTAAAATCGACGAAGAGATGAGAGGTACAAAGGCAGGCGGGAAATCCATCATCTCTCCTTTTTTCAGAGACAAAAACACGGGAGAGCTCATCAAAGGAATACAGATTGACGAAGTCCCACAGACGCTCGCAAGTGGAGAATTCCTCCCTGACGCATCGGCAGGTAACTCCGAAGTACTATTTGCTATGGGGGTAGACCCCGCTCTGTTGGGGGCTGGCGTACCTGGTGGCAAAAACCTCAGTGGCTCAGGCTCCGACAAGAGAGAGGCTTATACTATTCTCTGCTCTCGCCTACCACGAAAGCACGCACGCACGCTATTTGTGTTTCGTATCATCCAAAAATGGAATGGGTGGAATCCCGACCTCGTGGCGAAATTCCCTAATATCAATTTGACAACTTTGGACAAAAACCCCAACGGACAAACCAAAGTGATTAATTAATTTCTTAAAAAAACATTTGTTAGCTATGGACAATTTATTAACAAGAGAAGAAATCCAAGAATTAGTAAAACTTCCTAATAATTTTGATATACGATTGATAGACCAAGAATACGGCTTCCTATCGAAGATATTCCCCATTATTTCGGAAGAAGTATTTAACGAACTGAAAGAGAGCCACTCTACGATATTCAGGATGATAGCAAAGGCAGGGATATTGTATTCCTTTGTCCTTGATATTCCTAAAATCAAAGTGCATATCTCTAATTATGGACTCGTGCAATTCGAACAAAATAAAACAAGAAATGCCAATTGGTGGGATATCAGAGATTTGGGATTGTCTTGGGTGAAGAAGGCGGATTTGTACCTCTCAGCAGGACTATATCAATTGTCGGCAACTCAATATAAGAACAGAATTCCCTTTTTTAAAACAGAAAATCCATTAGTGAGCTTCTGGAATTTTAATAATTATTATTCCCTGAACGATTCCGTTTCCGTGTATGAAAAACTACTCCCCCTATTGCAGAAAAATTATGATAAACTGATAGAATTGTTCTCTCCGTGTGGGATAGAGACCTTGCTTGAAGATGCTTTTTTGAAAAACAAACTCGCTGAATTCGTGATGGATAGAACAATAATAGACGCTATGGACTTACCCTATCTATCATTCATCTCCACAGGAATAGCCTTGCAATACGAGGAGCTCCCTTGGCAAAAATCCGTAGTGATTTCTGTGAAAGATATAGACTTCATCCGACAAAGGCATATCTCTAACACTGGCGACACTATGAAGTTGATATTTAATTATTTAAACGCTCATAAAGATAAATTCCCTTGCATCGGCGAAATAAAGAACACCTCTGGACTGAAAGTAGTCTCCAAAAAGAGTGGATTGTACCTATAATTAATTGTCTTACAATTTTTTCTCCCTTAGTTTTATTTTTGAAAAAATGATTGATACCATTGACATTTTAGATTGTTACGGCGAAAGTCTCGGAGGAGTGGCTCATAGAATTTGGGTCGCTTCTGCGGATTTCGTGCGAACTAATATCTCGGAAAATGTGAGGAGCCTACAACGGAATGAGTTAAGAATCAACGGCGACCACCTTATGTTTGTGGATTGTATGCTCTCTGAGAATTTCCTCGTTGAGAAATCCATCGGTGCCACTCGCAGGCGAAAGCTCATTACGGAGCTTAACTTCTCCATCAGGGAAGTCTCTGCAAGAAATTTGGGATTTGTAAGCAACGCAAGAAACTATCCGCTGATATTCTTGATAGCAGACAACAACGGCAATATTTGGGTGATGGGTACGCACCAAAACCCAGCCTACCTTACTAATCACGAGGCGAATACGGGCAAAAAACACGAAGAAGATAGTATCATAAGATTAACTTTCTCCGCCAATACAGAGCTGAGAAATTACACCGCCACGATGGACGATATTCCAGAAATAAAAACAACCAATGGTAGCTTCGGAAGAGGATTTAGATAACGAAAAACAAACAGAATGAATGACTTTTTACACGAATATGTATTCCCCCATTTCAGCACTTTCATCAGTGCCGTGCTTACGGGATTTGCAGGATTTATCTTTGGAAAAAGAAAACAAAACGCTGAAACAGAGACTATTGAAGCCAATAACGACAGCATAGAGATTGGCAATGCGGACAAGATTATATCCGTATATCGCAACTCCCTGGACGACCTTACCAAACGATACGAGGACAAATTCAAGGAAGTAACGGAACTCTACGAAAATAAAATACAGCTCCTGAAAGACGAAATAGCCGTATTGAAGAGCCTGAATGATTCCTACAAAATAAAAATCCAAGAATTGGAAAAAAGAAATTAATAATGAACAAAATAATATTCTTTCTGCTATGTATCCTTTGCTCTTGTATCAGTAGAAAAGTAGCTCTGGAAAAACACCAAGAAACACAAACAACCTCCGAGCAAAAGAAAGAAGTGCAGAGGATAGATAGCACCGCAAAAATATCCATCCGCAAAGACCAAATGCTCACCAACCAATACGGAAACAGCTCTTTGATATTCGTGAGGGAGTTCTACGAAAACGGAAATTTAAAATCCGAAAAAATTGAAAACAAAAAAGAATTATCCGTGCTGACAAAGGTCATCCGTGATACCATCTACATTAACAAAGAGATAACAAAAGAGATAAAAACAAACACTAAAAAACACGAAGTCTCTGAAAAGAAAAACAAGAAAAAGTATATCAGCAAGGAGATAAAACTAATAATTATTGAAATAGCAGTAGCCATTGGGGTAATGTTTTTGATATTGAAATTATACAACTTATATAAATAACAAAATGAGTAAATTAGAGGAAATTAACAAATTATTGCCTGATAACACTTCGGAGGAAATATCCCCGCAGGATATCAGAGATGCCTTTGCGAAGACTTTCGATGCAATAGAAGAGCAAGTAGCAACGCTCCCAACGACGGCTACCACCGATGAAATAAAACAAAACTTAGAGGCGGGCAATAGAGCCATCCAAGACGCTCTGACCACAAAGGCTGGTGTAGATGCGGAGAATTTGAGAGAGGAGGATGTAGCCAAGTGGAAGCAGAAGTTAGGCGTGGGAGGTCAAGTAGCCATAGAGCCTATGGGATTAGCCTATACAGACCAAACGATACCCAAAGGAGTAACAAGGACAATAGACACTACGGGAGCGAAGTTGCAGATTTCGGGACTTAGAGATATTAATGGAGACCGCTCTTTTTCTAAAAGACTGAGAATGAACGACAGAGGAGAACTTGCAGTATCTGATGAAGTAGAATGGGCAGTGAATATCCCTGAAGCAGTGCTTGTCAATCCCGTGCAATATACTTCGGTATTGCCGAATAATACTTTTAACAAACCTATAATCTTTAAAACATTAACAACGGAGGCAAGTAGAGAGTCTTTGCCATTATATGATAAATATATGAGAACGATTACAGAGAATTTATTTACAAGGATAACAGAAGCCAGCAAGTGGTCGGTAGTTGCCAATACGGGCTGTGAGGGACTTGTAGAATGGAACGATAACCGCAAGGCTGTTATTTTCAAGAAAAAAGAAGAGAGAGGATTTCGAGGTAAGGTAACAAATTTTAATATCCGCCTAAACACACCTTTTCCAATGAATAAAAATTGGGTATTTGCCTATACTACGAATGGTTTTAACACTTCAAAAGAAGGAGGAGACTATTCCAATTTTCTGCAATTTGGATTTGTAAAGCAGTTGCAAGATGTTGTAGTAGTACCAGAGGTAGCATTATTAAGAGGTAATAAAGAATATGTTGGATATGGTGGGTTCAATGTCAATGGGAACAATTTTAGATTTGGAGATTCCGAAAAATTGACTATTACTTATTCTAAAATTGGCAAGACGCTATTCCTCAATGTGTTTTCTACTCACGACAATAGAGGCAGGACTTGGGCATTTGACTTATCGGAAATTAAAGACGAAAATCTTTATTTCTTAGGAAGTGGCGAAGGTACCGACGCTGGGGATATGAGATTTCAGCCATTACTATATAATTTCAAGTATTATATCGATGATAGAAATATTGATATTAATGAGGATAATATAGATAGCGACGCTAATATGCAAAAATTAAAAACCTTTAAGGAAAAGGTAGCAACGAAAAATCTTGTGGCTCTTACTTCGGGGGATTGGGCAGTAGATAAGCCAATAACCGATGGAGGTAATCAATCTTCGGTGAAAGAGAATGTTGTAGAGCTGTATAAGAATGTAACGGGTATGTCGAATAGGAATATTGTTTGCTCTTTGGGTTACACGCCAAATTTTAAACTTCCGAGAAATAAAAACTATTACTTTAAGTTTAATGGTATATTAAAACGAACAGATGGTAGATACGCAGGTGTAGGGGTAATAGGATTTGCGGATTCTTTAAAGGCAGTTCCTAACTATGGTACAATATCTACGGGAAATGAAAATGTAAAAGGGATGAATGTAGGGAAGGTATTATTTAATTCAGAAATTAATAGCAATGGAGGTAAGTATTATACCTTTACAAATATTGAGATATGGAAAGTAGATAATATTGCGAATATCCGTGTTAGCCAAGGGACAGATGAGATATACAATATATTATTTGATATCCGAGAAGTTGGCGACCTAAGACCAGCGTCTGCTCACCATACGGGAAGTGAAGGATGGGGAGATGTTGTTATAAGCCATAATTTAGGAGAGTATTATATCGAGGAATAATATAAATATAAATATAAATATAAATAGATATGCAACCAATTTTAAAACAGAAGATTAGCAACCACCCGTACTTCCCAAGTGTAGAGCGGGAGATAGTGGTAAGGAATGTAGCAATACAAGGAGAGTATGAGCAGATTATCATCGATGCGTGTGTGCATTATTTTGATACTACTCAGGAGCGTAAGGATGTCACGAAAGCCTTTAACTCAAAGATTGACAATTGGATAGTAACGAATATGGAGACTACCACTATCCGAGATGCACAAGGGCAACCCGTAGCGAATCCTAAGTACAAGGAGAAGCCCGCAGAGGGAGAAGATAATCGTACGGAAGAGGAGAAAGAGCAATACTTGAAGTCGCCAAGTTTTGATTATTTCTTTGGGATTATAAAATCACCACAAGCACCGAACTTGGCAAGGCTCTTGTCAATGCATATTGCCAGCAATGATGGCATAGGATTTTTTAACAATTTATTGCATATAGACTAATGAGAGGAGTATTGAGTATATTACTATTTGTAATTGCTTATACTTTGTTTTTACCTCTTTCCTTATTGAATTTCAGTGTATTACTGATAAAGAGAAAGGCAAAGGGGTATTTTCTCAGTTCGGCGGTTAATTTAGATAGATTTGGCAATTATGAGTTTAGGACACTTTTTAACCTTACCTTGAAGAAGCGAAATGGCTATGAGTTTGGCAATTTCGAGGAGACTATAAGTAGTGTTTTAGGGAAAAACCAAAGAGATAAAACATTAAGTAGCACAGGTAAAGTGTTAGCAGGAATCCTCGATTTTATCGATAAAGACCATTGTAAAAAGAGTATTGAGGAGTTTACAGAAAATGAAACAATATGAGAACAATAAAGTATATAGCAATACATTGCACGGCAACGCCACAATCGGCAACGATAGATAGTATCCGTAATTATTGGAAAAATGTATTGAAATGGAAGCAACCAGGATATCATTACATTGTGAAGCCAGACGGAAGTGTTGTTAATCTATTGGATATAGATAAAATCTCCAACGGCGTGAAAGGATATAACCACGAGACTATTAATATCTCCTATATCGGCGGTATTGATGAAGCAAGTGGAAATCCGAAAGATACCAGGACGGACGCCCAAAAAGTGGCAATAAAAAACCTATTAATACAATTGAGAGCGAAATTTCCGCACGCAATAATACAAGGGCATAGAGATTTTCCGAATGTGAAGAAGGCATGTCCGAGTTTTGATGCTAAAAAAGAATATTCAGGGGTATAATCAACAAGATTAATTAAAAAAATATGGAGCATAACGAAAAATACCATCAATTTATTAAAAAATTTGAAACGAAGAAAACCACAGATGACTGCTATACCCCTCCAGCAGTGTATGATGTGGTACTGGATTATGTCAAGGAAAAATGCGATATTGAGGGTTTGAAAGTGGTTAGACCATTTTACCCCAATGGAGATTAT